>LUMQ01000056.1_pt1 | contig 27963 bp, 28 predicted proteins | sample 729621 | NCBI WGS metagenome assembly LUMQ01 (sample SAMN03860259, study PRJNA289734) | marine metagenome | biome: seawater column; feature: ocean; material: water; isolation source: Red Sea water column Station 12 - depth 25m | place: Saudi Arabia: Red Sea | collected 2011-10-15 | depth 25 m | reverse complement strand
GTTTTATTGCTTACATTTTTAGCCATTTTTTTTTCCAAATGAGAAACAATTTACATTACGGAATTTAACATAGCAATGAGTATGAAAATTAAAATTTTTCTAAAACTATAGGACATAAATCTTATGGTAATTAAATTCCTTCCCTTATATGAAAAATGTTAAAAATAACGTAATTGAAGTACTCAAGCAATGTAACGATCCAGAGCTTCCAATTGACCTTTGGAATCTTGGGTTAATTTATGACTTGAAAATCAATGAAGAGGGTGAAAAATTCTCGGTAGATATTGTTATGTCTCTCACTACTCCTGGATGCACAATGGGTCAATATATGATTGATGATATTAAGAATAAAATGACATCAATTGATTCCATTTCAAGAGTTGATGTGGAACTTACATTTGATCCACCATGGAATCCAGAAATGATGACAGAGGAAGGTAAAGTAAAATTAGGATTATAATGAGTGAAGAACTTAAAAATCAAAAAATTAGCATTACTGAAAAAGCTGCTTCTAGATTAAAAAATATAATCAAAAATGAAGAAACTGATACAAAGGGTATCAGAGTAACAATCGATACTGGTGGCTGCTCCGGTATGTCTTATAAAATAACATTTGAAAGTGAAAAACAAGAATTTGATAAAGTCTTTGATAGCCACGGAATTTCAATATTTTGTGATGTTAAAAGTTGGATATATGTCAGAGGTTGTGAAATAGATTTTTCAACAGATTTACTTAACGGAGGATTTAAGGTTAATAATCCAAATGCTACAAGAACATGTGGTTGCGGTATTAGCTTTTCAGCATAATTATGGTAGATAAAAATCAACAGGTAATAGACAAAACGCTCGAGCAAGAATACAAATATGGATTTACAACAGATGTAGATCAAACAAAATTTGAACCAGGTTTAGATGAAGAGGTCATAGCTAAGCTTTCGAAGATAAAAAATGAACCTGAATGGCTGCTCGAATGGAGACTGAAAGCGTTTAAGAATTGGAAAAAAATGTCTGAACCAACTTGGGCAAAAATTGATTATGAACCAATCGACTATCAAGCACTAAGCTATTATGCTGCTCCTAAACAAAAAAAGAATGACAGTTTGGATGATGTTGATCCTGAAATTTTAGAAACATACAATAAGCTAGGTATTTCACTTGATGAGCAAAAAAGATTAGAAGGTGTTGCTGTGGACGCTGTTTTTGATAGTGTATCCATTGCAACTACCTTTAAAGATGAGCTTGCCAAGCATGGTGTAATATTTTGCTCTTTTTCGGAAGCAGTTCAAGATCATCCTGAATTAATAAAAAAATATTTGGGCTCAGTTATACCTGCAACAGATAATTATTTTGCTGCTTTAAATTCGGCTGTTTTTAGTGATGGTTCATTTGTTTATATCCCAAAAGGTGTTCGTTGCCCAATGGAGCTATCAACTTATTTTAGAATTAATGCTACAAACACCGGTCAATTTGAGCGAACTCTCATTATTGCTGATGAAGGTAGTTATGTAAGCTATCTTGAAGGATGTACAGCACCAATGAGAGATGAAAATCAATTACATGCTGCATGCGTGGAACTTGTTGCACACAAAGATGCTACTATTAAGTATTCCACCATTCAGAACTGGTTTTCTGGTGATAAAGAAGGTAAAGGTGGAATCTATAATTTTGTTACTAAAAGAGGAAATTGTCTTGGGGATAATTCCAAAATTTCATGGACACAAGTTGAAACTGGTTCTGCAATTACATGGAAATATCCAAGCGTAATCATGCAAGGTGATAATAGTGTTGGTGAATTCTATTCAGTAGCTGTGACAAAAAATAAACAGCAGGCTGATACTGGCACCAAAATGATTCATATTGGTAAAAATACAAAAAGCACCATTATCACTAAGGGTATATCAGCTGGTGAAGGTCAAAATACTTATCGCGGCGGGGTTAAAATTTTAAAAAACGCAGAAAATGCTCAAAATTTTTCGCAATGTGATTCTATTTTGATTGGAGACAAGTGTGGTGCCCATACTTTTCCATATATTGATGTAAAAAATCCATCAGCAAAAATGGAGCATGAAGCTACCACTTCTAGTATTGGTGAAGATCAACTTTTCTACTGCAATCAAAGAGGTATAAAGCTTGATGATGCTGTTTCAATGATTGTAAATGGATTTTGTAAAGAAGTTTTTGAAGAATTACCCATGGAATTTGCTGTTGAAGCAAAACAATTAATTGAAGTAACCCTTGAAAATAGTGTAGGATAATAAAATGATTAAAATTAAGAATTTAGAAGCATCAATTGATGATAAAACAATATTAAAAGGTATTGATTTAGAAATACCAGCTGGAGAAGTCCATGTAATTATGGGTAGAAATGGTTCTGGAAAGAGTACATTAGCCAATGTAATTGCTGGTAACGAAGCTTATGAAGTCGATGGCGGCAGTATTGCTATGAATGATACTGATATTACTGAGATGAGTATAGAAAATCGAGCCTTAGAGGGCATATTTTTATGTTTTCAATACCCTGTTGCTATTCCAGGTGTAGGTATGGCCTACTTCTTGAGATCTGCATTAAATGCTCATAGAAAACATCAGGGTAAAGATGAGATGGATGCATTAGAATTTTTGAATAATGCCAAAGCAATATTATCTGAACTTGGACTAGATGATTCTTTTTTAAAAAGATCTATCAATGATGGTTTTTCTGGAGGAGAAAAAAAGAAAAGTGAAATCCTTCAACTCCTAACCATTAATCCTAAATTAGCAGTTTTAGATGAAACTGACTCAGGTTTAGATGTTGATGCATTAAGAACAGTTGCAAAAGGAGTTAATAAGTTTAAAAATCAAAATAATTCTGTATTAATTATTACTCACTATCAGCGTCTACTAAACTATATTAAACCTGATGTTGTTCATTTAATGATTGATGGAAAAATTGTTGAATCTGGAGATATGTCTCTTGTAGAAAGAGTAGAAAAAGATGGATATTCTTGGCTAGAAAAATAAAATGATCGATTCAATCAAAAAAAGTAGTTTAGAATTTTTCAATACCAATGGTCTACCAAGCAAGAAGCTTGAAAATTGGAAATTTACCTCATCAAAAAATTTCAAAAATTTTAATAAATCATTATTGTCAAATAAAGTAGAAAAAATTGAATCGGACGAATTGTCAATTGTATTCATCAACGGAGTACTTAATAAAGATTCGTTAGAAAATTTTAAATTTGCTGACTTAATTGAAGTTAAAAATTTAAATGAGCTTACTAAAAAAGAACTGTTGTATTTCTCAGAAAGTTATTTGAATGAATCGATGTTTAATCTTGGAGTATCTGAATTTGAAAATGGAAGTTACATTTCATTCAAAAAAAATTCAGTTATTGAAGAAGTTATTAATATTAAAAATTATTTTTTTGAAAATGGTCAAAATGAAAGGGTGTCCTCTTTCAATATTTTTCATATTAACGAAGGTTCAGAAATTTCAATCATTGAAGAAGATATAAAAGAAAACTTTTCTATATTCAATTTGAAGCTGAACAAATTTATTTGTGAAAATTCTTCAATCTTTAAACATGGAAAATCTTATAATGATGATTCGCAAACACATTCATTATCATATAATTATTATGAAATCGAAAAAGATGTTGCATTAAGTGTTGATTCTATGGTCAAAAGCTCTTTCTTTAATAAAGAGTTTATTGAAGTTGACCTTAATAAAGTTGGAAGTGATGCTAAAATCAATATTTTAAATCTTGGTAAAAAAGAGCAGCATGTCGATAATAACATCTTAATCAATCACAAAGCTGAACATTGTACAAGCTTTCAACATGTGAGAAATGTCTTAGATAATAAGTCTACAGCAGTATTTAATGGAAAAGTTATTGTTGCAGAAGGAGCGCAGCAAACTGATTCAAATCAATCAAACAAGAATCTCCTTCTTTCGCTTGAATCAAATGCATTTTCAAATCCTCAACTAGAAATCTATGCTGATGACGTCTCATGTGGACATGGATCTACAACAGGTGCTTTGGATGAGAATAGTATTTTTTACTTACGCGCCAGAGGTATTGACTATTCAAGTGCCCAAAAAATATTAATTAAAGCTTTTGCAAAAGAAGTGATTGACGACTTTTCTCTTTCATCGCTCCAAGATATATCCGAAATTGCTTTGGATAGCTGGATTGATGGATAATATAAAAAATAATCTCGCAAATATTCGTGATGGCTTTTCTATTTTAGATGGACAAGATAAGTTGGTGTATTTGATTGATTTGGGCAAAAAGCTTGATCACATCAACGAATCTGATCGAACTGAAAATAGAAAAATTCATGCTTGCACCTCTCAAACCTGGTTAAAACTTGATTATGATAATGATCTTGTAACAATCAAAGCTTTTTCTGAAAGTACAATTGTTAATGGTTTGCTTCGAATTATTCAAATTGGTTTTAATAATTCAGAAAAAAAGAGTATAATTAATTTTATAGATAATTTTGATGATTGTAGTAGTCTATTTGAGTGGCTAAATCTTGGTCCTGCAATATCTAGTCAAAGACAAAATGGATTTCTAGGGTCACTTAATTATATTAAAAAGGAATTAAATGATGCATAAAGAGTTTACAATATTAGAAGACATAGTAGTTCACAGTGTCCCTGATGGAATTAGAACAACATTAGAAAAAGGTAAATCAGGTATTATTTCACAATCTTTGGGAGACAATTATACTATAGTAGTTGAGGGAAACATGTACCAATTAAGTGGTATAGATGGTGAAAAAATTGGCGAAGAAAAACGTGAGTTAAGTTCTAACAATTTTGCAAATGAAGAAGAAGTATGGAATGTTTTACATACATGCTATGATCCTGAAATTCCAGTTAACATTGTTGATCTTGGACTAGTTTATAATTGTGAGCTTAAAGAAGAAGAAGGCGGAGTTAATATTCTAATTCAAATGACACTTACTGCTCCAGGCTGTGGAATGGGTCCTGTAATTGCAGATGAAGTAAAGCAAAAATTATTATCACTTAGTGGTGCCAAAGCAGTTGAAGTTGAACTCGTATGGGAACCACAGTGGAATCAAGATATGATGAGCGATGCAGCAAAACTACAATTAGGGCTTTATTAAAGAATTATGATAGATATCAGAAAAGACTTTCCAAACCTTGAGGAAAAAAATCGAGGAAAAACTTTAGTTTATCTTGATAGCGCAGCTACGAGTTTAACCCCAAAGCAGGTAATTAATTCTGAATCAGAATATTATGAAAAATTTGGAGGAAGCATTCATAGAAGTGTGTATGAATTAGGAGAAAAAGCCACTAATGCTTTCGAAAATAGTCGAAAAAGAATTGCTGATTTTATTGGAGCATCAAAAAATTCAATTGTTTTTACTAAGAGTGCTACAGAAAGTATCAATCTTGTTGCTGAATCATGGGGATATGATAATTTAAAATCAGGGGACGTAGTTTTGCTTACTGATATGGAGCATCATTCAAACATAATTCCATGGCAAATAATTTGTGAAAAGACTGGTGCAGAAATCAAATATCTTAAATCCACAGAACATGGAACTATCAATTTAGATGACTTAAGAAGTGCTTTAGATAATAATGTCAAAATTGTAAGTATAACTCATGCATCGAATGTTTTTGGTACAATAAATCCAATTAAAGAGATTATTGATATTGTTAAAAAAAATGGTTCAAAGATCATGATTGATGGATGTCAGAGCATTCCTCACATGAGAGTAGATGTTATAGATTTAGATTGCGATTTTTACGCTTTTTCTGGACACAAAATGTTTGGGCCTACTGGAGTTGGTGTTTTGTATAGCAAAGAAGAAATCTTAGAAAAAATGCGTCCATATCAAACCGGTGGAGGTATTATTGAAACTGTAACCATGACTGATTCTACTTGGACAAGCATTCCACATAGATTTGAACCTGGCTCTCCTATGGCAGCTCAAGCAATTGCACTCGCCGAAGCAGTAAATTATTTAGAATCATGCTTAGAAAAACATGATAATTCATTAAATGAGTATTCTCTGGAAAAAATGAAATCAATTAATGGAATATCTATTTATGGAAATGCACCTGAAAGAACGCCAATTATAAGTTTCAATATTGAAGGTATTCATTCTCTAGATTTAGCACACTTTTTAGATTACGAAGGAATTACCATTCGATCTGGCCACCATTGTTGTCAACCATTAATGCAAGCGCTAGATATCACAGCATGTGCACGAGTCAGTTTTTATTTTTATAATAGTGTTGAAGAAGTTGATTTTCTGGTAGACAAAATAAATAAAGCAGTACAGGTTATTAAATAATGCAAAATATTAATCTAGATGACTTTTTAACTGAAGGTATTATTAAAGAAAAAGATTTTAGAGAAAAAGTATCCCTTATAAACTGGGAAAAGTATCAAGATCAAAAAGTTATTATCAAAGGGTGTTCAAAAGCAGCAGTTCCTACATGGGCATATTTGATTATTACGGCTAATTTAACTAAATATGCTAAACGTATTTATTTTGGTGAGCCATGCTCGGCAATTGATATTTTTAAAAACTCTTAAGAAAGATTTTCTGCTACAATGTCTGCAACATCTTTAACCTTGATTTCTTCTTGTCCTGCTGGAGTTAAGGGTCCAATACCTTGATTCATCATACCATAACAAAAATTACATCCCGTAACTACTGTATCAGTTTTTGATTCGATTACCTGTTCTGCTCTTAAAAGATGAGTTCTACCTTCTCCACTATCTTTTTTCCACCATAAAGCACCACCTGCTCCGCAGCATAAAGTTTCTTTACCACTTTCATCCAATTCAAAAAATTCAGGAGCAGCAGCTTTAATAGCATTTCGAGGAGCAGAAACTTCATCAAGCGTTCTCGAAAGATTGCATGGATCATGATATGTTACTTTCTCCAATGAACCTGGATTAATGTTAATTCTACCCTCTTCTAATAATTCAGAAATTACTTGGGTATGATGTTTAACCTCATACTTAATTTCATGATATTTTTTATATTCTTTTTGGAGATTTACTACACAATGTGGACACATTGTTGTCACATTTTTTACTTTATTTAATTCTTCGACATTTTGATCCATTAATAATTGATAGGTTAATTTATCTCCTAATTTATTTGCAGGATCTCCAGAGCATTGTTCGTTACTCAGTACACCATATGTTACACCAGCCGATTCAAGAATTTTGACAAAATTTCGAACTGAACTTACAAAATTAGGGTCCATTGCATGCTTTGCAAAACAACCAAGCCAAAGCACCAGCTCTTTGTCAGCTGTGTAAACCGGTAGTTCATTTAATAATTCGCTTGATGATGATCCTTCTGTATTACCAGTTTCTTGAAGATTTCTTAAAAGCTTCTGATATTCTTGAGGAACATCACCTTCTGCTAAAACTTGAAAGCTTCTTATTTCATCTGCCTTTTCAACATGATTTCCTACAGGACATACCTCTGTACATGCTTGACATGTAGTACATTCCCATCCTGCTTCAACATTAATCTTATCAACTACGTTAACATCACCATTTTCTAACATTGGATCTTTTAAATCTAAAATGAAATGGTATTTTGGATCTAAAATCCCTCCACCTCTATTTGCTGGGCATACATCTGTACATCTTCCACATTCAACACATGTAAAAATGTCAAGTGCTTGATCTTTACTTAATCTTGATAAATCAAGCAGTAGGTTATCTAGCTCTTCTTCTGAAGCTTCCATATCGATTGGAATAGCACCATGGTTGGGTACTTCAAAAGGACGTAAGAAAATATTAAAAGGAGAAAGTACTAAGTGCATATGCTTGGATTGAGGAATTAGAAATAAAAATCCACCTATCACTCCAGAGTGTAACCACCAGTTGAATTTTTCTGCCGCACCAGTTAAAATATGTAACTCATCAATTAAGTAAGTTGTCATAAGAGTAACGATAAAAACTGAAACTAATGCAGAAGTACTTGAAAATTTTCCTAGCGCTTCAGGTTTGATAACAAATCGTCTATATGCTAATCCTAGAATACCAATTGTGCACAAAATTGCCCAAGGCGCGCCAAAAATAAGAAAATATGTATGTCTAAAAGATTCAGTAAAAATTGGCAAACCGAAAGCCATACCAAAATGATTAATGGTTATTAATCCAAAAAAAATAAATCCATACATCACCAGAGCATGTAATATTCCAGCAGACTTTCTTTTTCCACTTGCAACTTTTTTATGCAGAATAACTTCATCAAAAACTCTGATAATTCTTTTTGGGAGTTCATCAACGCTAAAGTTTGACTTTCCTTTTAATACAATTCTAAGCCTCAATAATAGGTGATATAAGAAAAAAGAGATGCCAGATAAAAGGAAGAGAGCTAAAACTATTTGTTCTACGAGAGAAAATTGTAACATAAAAGATTCTTACTTACTATTGTTAATTTCCTCAGTCAATTTTGGTACAATTTCAAGCACATCACCAATAACAGCGTAATCAGCAATTTCAAATATAGGAGCATCTTCATCTTTATTGATAGCCAATATATTTTTTGAACCCTTCATCCCAACTACGTGCTGAATAGCTCCAGAAACACCACAAGAAAAATATAGCTTAGGAGATACTACCTGGCCTGAACTACCAACTTGTCTATACGGAGGTAACCAACCCATATCTACTACAGGTCTTGAAGAAGCAACTTCAGCCCCCATTGCATCAGCTAAAGATTGCATCGTAGGAAGATTGTCTTCACTTTCAATACCTCTTCCAACAGATAAAATTAATTCTGCTGCTGTTAGATCAACTCCGCTTGATGATTCTTGAAATTCAGGTTCACTATTTGACTTAATATCGCTATCAGAAAGTTGGACATTAAATTCTTCTACTGATCCAGGAGCTCCCTCCTCAATATCATCACTTGAAAAAGCTGCAGATTGAAAACTTAATAAAGCTTGGTCAGATGATATTTCAATACTAGTAGCAAGCTTTGCATTAAAAACTTGTTTAGAAAAATGTGGATTACCACTATTAAAATCTACAGAAATAATATCACTAACAAATGGTATACTAAGCTTTGCGCTCACTCTTGGAAGAAAATCTCTAACCATATAAGAATGACCTACTAAAACATATTTTGGTGAAAGTTCACTAATAACATCAGAAAGAACCTTTGAATAACCGTCTGCAGAATAAATATCAATTAAGTCATTTTTTGCTAAAATGAGTTTACTAGCTTTGAAATTTTGTGCTTGAGATTTTAACTCATCCACTTTTTCGCCAATGCATAATATCGTTAAGTCACAGTTCAATTCGTTTGCAAACTTTTGTCCTGCTGCTACTGCTTCCAGACTAAAAGGGTGGATTTTACCTCTCTGGTTTTCTAGAACAACTAATACCATTATATAACCTTTAATTTATTTTTTAATATATCCATTAGCTTAGCTACAATTGTATCTGCATCACCTTCAATTTTTTCTGTGACCTTTTCATTTTTTGGAACATATAGATTTACAAAGCTTTGGCTTTGAGATTCAGGAGAAGATTCAAGAGTATTTAATTCTTTTCTTTTTGCTCCCATAATCCCTTTGAGCGAAGGGTAGCGTGGTTCGTTAATACCAGACTGAATTGAGATACTTGAAGGAAAAGGAAGTGTTACCCATTGGAACCATCCTGATTCAAGCTCTCTCTTAACTTTAATCTTATCACCTTCAACTTGAGTTTCTATAGCGAGTGTAGCTGTTGACATCTCAAGTAGTTCTCCAATTAAAACACCTGTTTGTCCAGAACCCATATCGTCTGATTGTAAACCAGATAAAATTAAATCAAAATTCTCAGGTTTTAAATTATCAGCAAAAATTTTTGCGACTGTAAGTGGATCTGTTGTAGTAGATTCATTTTTAATAAAAATTCCACGATCTGCACCTTTTGCCAATCCATCTTTAATTACTTTTGAGGTGTTGGCTTCAGATCCAAGAGTGACAACAACGACTTCAGAATCTCCACCAACATTTTCCTTAATTTGTAGTGCTTCTTCAAGAGCAAATGAATCGCTTTCGTTGACAACGTAATTGACAACGGACTCATCAATCCAACTACCTGAGCTATCTACTCTGATACTGGATTCATAACTTGGAATTGCTTTTGTTAATACTGCTATTTTCATTTTTTTGTTCAAAAACCGACTATTCAGTCTGTTTTTAATATAACTCCTAAAAATTAAATTAAACAATCAATAATTATAAAAAAAAACAGGCTATAAAAGAAAGTTGATAAGCGGGGGAAAGTCTTTCAATCTTTCGCATTTTTTATAGCCTGATAAATCTTTGGTTCAACCAATTTAGTATTATTATAAAGCTATTGAAAGAATTTTATTCTGTATCTTCGTCTTCTGTCGCAAATTTAGTCCAATCACTCGAGACAGCAGACTCATCTATTGAAGTTGAAGTTTCAGCTGCAACCGTACTATTTCCCCCAAACTTTGAATCATCTTCATAAATATTTAAGCTATCTTTTCTGACTTCATATTTATCTAAATCTAATTCTTCATCCATACTATAAAGTGACTCTTTATCTTGACTGTAGAGATCTAAATCAAAGAAATCTAGGTTTTGGACAAACCCATTTTCCATTAAATATTCAAGAAAAGGCAAGTATGCTCTTTGCTTTAAATGTGCATTACATTTAGGGCATTTAAGATTTTCACCAATCTCAGATGCAATTATTTCTTCTTGCTTTTCACAAGGACATATAACTTCATCTATTCTATTTATTTCTTTGACTGACATAAGTCGAAGATATTATTAGTTTGGTATTGTGTCAATCTTTTTTGTAAAGATCAAATAAAGCAGCTTCTATCGAGGAGAAATCAACATTTCTTCTAGACATTGCTTTTGAAGCAACATCCTTAAAGTCTTCAAAAGTGATTTTTGAAATCTTGCCATTATAATAAAATGAAAAGCTTGGAATATATCTTGGTGGAAAAGATTGTGAGACAATGTTAGATCCCATTTCAATGACTGTTCCTGTATTTAAGTTGGTACCAATTGACGTTTTTACATGTTCTCCAATAATTGAGCCAAAGAAAATGGATTTAGTATCAATTAATTCTCCATTCCATTTTACTGAAACATTCGAATAATTGTTTTTTAAATTACTCGTTGTAGTACCTGCTCCAAGATTGACCCAAGAAGCAATGAAACTATGCCCCAAAAATCCTTCATGTGCTTTGTTGGAAAATGGTTGAAAAATAGAGGTATGCACCTCACCTTTAATTTTACAATCATGGTTAATTATTGATTTTGAAACATTTGAGTGCGATTTGATTAAGCAGTTGTCACCAATAAATACAGGGCCATTAAGAACTACAAATGGCTCTATAATCGCTGAGCTAGATATAAAAACAGGTCCATTGGATTCATTAATAACAACATTATCAATATTTGAAAATGAGCTTTCAATATCTTTAAAAAAAAGTTCTATATTAGCAATCCATTGCCATGGAAATTTAAGACTGTCATCTACATTATAAACTTTATCATTTATAATTAAATCAGATGATATAATTTTTTTCAAATGTTCTATCATATTTTTATAAACTGCTTTATCATTTTAAAAGTTCCTTCTAAATCTTGCTGATAATTAGAATCCAATATAACATTATAATATTTTTTGGAATTATCATAATTAAAACCCATTCTAACTTTTGAGTTACTAAGCAAACACAAGAAAGCTCCAAACCTGCTAAAGTTTGCATTCAAATCAATAATATTTTCAAAATTATATGTTCTGATTTTATCAATAAAAATATCTCTTGGTAAGCCCAGCGAATTCATATCATTATATGAATATTGAATTGAATTTTGGATAATCTCATCAGAATAAAAGCTAGAAATAGAGTCTTTTAATAAATAATTAACTTTACCTTGAGCTTTTAATGTGAAAAGTTGCGCCATTTTAAAGGCAATGTCGTTATCTGGAAGAACAACTAAACTTTCCCCATTAAATTTGTAAGAATTATCAGAATTTTTAGCATATTTTCGATATTTAGTTGCAAGCATTAATTTTTCTTTTAAAGTGAATTCCATATCTTTATGTTAATTTAACCATTAATTAGAATATTTAATTTTATAAAGGTTTAATTTTTATTATGTCAAAAAACAAATTTGGTAAATATCCATTTGAAAAAGGTATCTATAGAAATATGTACCAAGACAAACTGTGGACTATGCGTCAATATGCAGGCTTTTCTTCTGTTGATGAATCAAATAAAAGATATTTAAAGCTAATTGAGAATGGGGTAAGTGGTTTGTCTGTTGCATTTGACTTGCCAACACAGATGGGGTATGATTCAGATGATGATATGTCTTTTGGTGAAGTAGGCAAATCTGGTGTTCCAATTTCAACCATTGAAGATATGGAGCGTCTTTTTGAAAATATTAATCTTGAAGATATATCAGTTTCAATGACTATTAATTCTACTGCTGCTATTTTGCTAGCATTCTATTTTGCAACAGCTAAAAAGCGAGGTTATAACTTTGATGCTCTTCGTGGAACTTTACAAAATGATATTCTTAAGGAATATATTGCTCGTGGAACTTTTATTTTTCCTGTAGATCACTCGCTAAGATTAACTTCCAATATTTTTGAATTTTGTCAACACAATCTTTCCAAATGGAATAGCATTTCTATTTCAGGATATCACATTCGAGAAGCTGGGAGCACCGCAGTTCAAGAACTAGCTTTTACATTTGCTAATGCAATCACTTATCTAGAAAAAGCTAAAGAAGATGATCTAGATCTTATTAAACTAACTGAGCAAGTCTCATTTTTTTTCAATGCCCATAGAGACTTCTTCGAAGAAGTTTCAAAATTTAGAGCTGCTAGGATTATTTGGGCTCAGATAATAAAGAAAAGATTTAAAATAAATAATGTTAAATCTCAATTATGTCGATTTCATGTTCAAACTGGCGGTTCAACACTCACTGCCCAACAAATTGATAATAATATAGCTAGAACAACTTTAGAAAGCTTATCAGCCGTTTTTGGTGGAGCTCAATCAATTCATACAAACGGAAAAGATGAGGCAGTCAGTTTACCCTCAGAAGAAAATGCAACTACCGCTTTAAGAATTCAGCAAATAATTGCACATGAAAGTGGAGTAGTGAAATATATCGATCCATTAGGAGATAGTTCTATAATTAAGGACTTAACTAATAATATTGTTAAAGAAGTAGAACTAAAAATTGATGAAATATTTGAAAAAGGCGGTATGAAGACTTTGATTGAAAGAGGAGAAATTCAAAGTGAGATTGAAAAATCTGCATTTGAATTTCAAGAGGACATTGACTCAAAAAAAACAATCTTTGTTGGAGTAAATAAGTTTATAAATGAAAATGAGATTATTGATTCAGGCACTTCATTTAAAGATAGCTCTGAGGACAGATTAAAACGATTAAATATTTTTAAAGAAAAAAGAGATAATAAAATTGTAAAAGAATCACTAGATGAATTAGTTAATGTCGCCAAAACAAGTAAGAATCTAATGCCGCAACTTATAACCTGTGTTGAAAATAATTGCACTTTAGGAGAAATAATAATTGCTTTAAAAACAGTTTTTGGTGAATATTTAGAATAATATTTGGAACAATTATAAATTAATTTAGTTTTAATTTTTAGGAGGAAATTATGTTACATAAAAATTTAATATTTGTTTTGCTTGGATTAATAATGATCAGTTGTTCAGGAACTGTTCCTAGCGTTGGTAATGAAGTTTCTGTTCAGGAAGTAGAACAAAGTAATGAAGTCGCGGCAAAACAAGAAGTCTCTGTCGAAACATTTACTGTGCAAGAGCCAGAATCACCACCATTGCCTGTAACTGTTTTTGAACCATATATGATTAAAAGAGGGGACTTTCTAACTAAAATAGCCTTAAGAGAATATGGCGATGCGTCAATGTGGAAAGATATATATTCTTGGAACAAAGATGAAATTGGTGATAATCCTGATCGTTTATATCCATATAACTTTTTATCACTTAAAAGAGAATCTACCGATGTAAGGGACTGTGAACCTGAGTTTTTTGACTACACAATTCAATCTGGTGATACTGCATGGAACTTAGCACAAAGAGTATACGGAGATGAATTAGCATGGGTGATCATTTATGTAGACAATGCCCAATTAATAAAATCAACAGACGGAGTATTGCAACCTGGTACTACATTCAAGATGAGAAAAAAACTTGATCCTTGCAATTAATCTTAAAAGATATTGATTTAAAAACTAATTGGATTAAATCTGGAAAAGGGTCTTTTATATATTTTGAAACAATTGACTCAACTTTAAATATAGCTCTCAATAAACAATATCAAGAAAGCTCTATTGGTAAAATTGTCATAACGGATAATCAAACATCTGGTAAAGGCTCTTATAATAAATCTTGGTATAGTGAACCTTACAAAGATCTAACATTTAGTATTATTCTTGGCTCATCAAATAATTTTCAACAAAGTCTAGTTGATGAAACCTGCACAGCAATAGTAAGAATTCTTAATGGATATCAAGTTGAAGCATATCAAAAACCACCTAACGATATATATGTTAAAGACAGAAAAATAGCTGGGATTCTTTTATCTAATGTAAAGATTGGTAATAGTGAAAATTATCAAGCATTGAGCGTTGGAATTAATATTAACTCTAATATTGAATTAAAAGAGTTAGATATCAATGCTAAAGCCAATCACACATCTTTTGCAAAAGAATTAGGTAAAGAAGTAAATAGAGAAAAAGTTCTAGTTGAAATTATTGAATTAATTGATAAAACTATTCAAAAGCAGGTAGATCAGTAATCTTCTGCCCAAGAATCAATGTGTGGATTTCATGTGTTCCTTCATATGTGTAAACTGTTTCAAGATTCATCATATGTCTCATTACTGAATAATCATCCATTATACCATTAGCTCCAAGAATTTCTCTTGCACTTTTAGCGCAATCTCTTGCAATTGCTACATTATTTTTCTTTCCAAGGGAAATATGAGCAAAATCCAATAGGTTCGAATCTTTTAATTTGCCCAATTGAATTGCTAATAATTGCGCTTTGGTAATCTCTTGAACCATTTCAACTAGTTTTTTTTGAGTCAATTGGAAGCCTGCTATAGGTTTTGAGAACTGTTTTCTATCCTTACTGTAGGCAAGTGCAACTTCATAACAATCTATTGCTGCTCCTATAGTTCCCCAAACAATTGAATATCGGGCCTGAGTCAGACAAGATAATGGACCTTTTAAACCCTCAACTCCTGGCAAACGATTTTTATCAGAAACTCTTACATCTTTCATAAATAATTCAGAAGTAATAGATGCTCTTAAACTCATTTTACCATGAATATCGGATGCAGTAAAACCATCCATTCCTTTTTCAAGTAGAAAACCTCTTACTATACCTTCTTCATCTTTAGCCCAAACTACCGCTACATCTGCAACAGTTCCATTGGTGATCCACATTTTAGATCCATTAATAATCCAGTCACCTCCATCCTTTACAGCTTTAGTAGTCATCCCGCCGGGATCAGAGCCATGGTTAGACTCGGTTAAACCAAAACAACCAACAGCTTCTCCGGATGCAAGCTTTGGTAGCCATTTATCTTTTTGCTCTTCAGTTCCGTATTGAAAAATAGGATACATTACGAGACCACCTTGAACACTACAAACAGATCTTAAACCCGAATCGCCTTTTTCTAATTCCTGCATAATTAAACCATAAGCAGTATTGCTAATTTCACTACCACCATATTTTTTAGGTAATGTTGCACCAAAAAATCCTAGCTCACCCATTTTTGGGATTAAATCAACAGGGAATGAACCTTTTTCATAATACTCATTTACCAAAGGCATAAACTCTTTTGTTACAAATTCGTTTGCTGTTTTTTGAATTAACAGCTCTTCATCTGTTAAAAGAGTAGTAATGTTGCAAAAATCTGGACCAATATATTTCATAATTTTATGTTGAATTTTATATCAAACTACACTAAAAAAGCAAGTCTGAAACCCCCTCAAATAATACTGAATTTGTAGCAATAATTGTATCTGTAACAAGTGTTTTCTTTTGATTATAAATAATTTTTTTATCATTAATTGTTTTAAACACTCCTCCTGCTTCTGATACAAGACAATCTCCTGCGCATATATCCCATTCATTCTTTGGGGCAATAGTTGTAAAAATATCATAATTACCTGAACTGACAAGTGCTAACTTATATGCCACACTACCAATAGGATTAATAGATTTAAAGTCATTACGATATGGCTCCCACTCTTTTCTTTTTACCTCTGATCTGCTCACCGTTATAGATGCATCTAATAAATTTGTTTTTTGAGAAGCATTTACCTTATGACCATTCAAATAAGCTCCTTTACCTTTTTGACATGAAAACATTTCATTGGATGCAGGATTATAAATAACGCCTATAACAGGGTCTCCATCGTGAACTAATGCAATACTTACAGAAAAATGTGGGATACCCTCAATAAATTCTTTGGTACCATCCAAGGGATCAACAATCCAAACTCTATCTTTACTAAGTCTTTCTTCCGTATCAACTGTTTCTTCTGAAAGCCAGCCATCATCAGGAAATTCTCCTATTAAAAATTCAGATAAATATTTATCAGCTTCATTATCAGCGATTGTAACCGGATTGTCAATTCCTTTCATTTTAACTTCATTATCCTCTGACTTATAATACTTCATAAGGATTTTCCCGGCATTTCTTGCTGCTACTTTTGCTGCAATTAATTCTTCATTAAACATAAGAATAGATAATATGCATTTTAAATGTAAATTTCGTTATATTAATGTGATTTTGAGGTTTGAAGCTTAAAACAGTTTTTTTATAATTTTTTTTATTTAAAGTAATTTTCTTATAAAATTCTTCTCTCCTCAAATCAACAAATAAAATAAAAAAACCAGAAGAATTCTTTTGGTAAACGAGGTGTATAAAGATGAAGAAAGAAATCTACATCAGCAAAGGAGTAGGTGAAACACGTATTGCCGTGAAAGAAAACGGTAAGTTAGCTGAACTACATGTTGATAAACAATCACAAGTTAAAACTGTCGGGAATATCTATAAAGGTATTGTTGAAAATGTTATTCCAGGTATGCAAGCTGCATTTGTAAATATTGGTCAAGACGTAAATGCATTTCTACCTTTTTCAGAAATTTCAGATTCTGAACTTATTGTAGAAAAAAACAAAAAAACTCAAAACTCAAAAGAAGTAGATGTTCTCTTGCAACCAGGTCAAGAAATTATAGTCCAAGTCATTAAAGAACCTTTTGATAAAAAGGGGGCTCGAGTAACTACTGATCTATCAATAGCTGGACGATTTATCGTTTTGATACCAAAATCAAAATATATTGGGGTATCAAAAAAAATGAGAGATAAATATGAAAGAAGACGTTTGAAAAAAATTGCAATGGAAATTAAAAAACCTGGTTTAGGAATGATTCTCAGAACAGTTGCTGAAGGTAAAACTGACTCACAAATTGAAAATGACTACAAATCATTGATTAAAAAATATAATGACCTTCTTTATAAGGCTGAAAAAAATAAGGCACCTAAACTTGTCCATAATGATTTAAAGGTAACTTCAAGTGTTTTAAGAGATTTGATTAGTGAAAAAGTTGAAAAAATCATTGTTGATTCAAAAGAAGATTACAAAAAAATCCAAAAAATGATTAAAGAAGATGCTTTAGATATTGGAGATGCTTTAGAGCATTACAGAAAAAGAGAGCCATTATTTAAGGAAAGTGGCATCAATAATTCAATGATGAAATTATTAAGAAAAAAAGCATGGCTAAAAAGTGGTGCTTATTTGATTATTGAAAGAACTGAAGCTATGGTTGTAGTTGATGTCAATAGTGGAAAGTTTGTTGGTAAAAAAGGTCATGAAGAAAACTCTTTAAAAATAAACTTAGAAGCTGCAAAAGAAATTTGTGCTCAATTAAGATTAAGACATCTATCAGGATTAATCTTAATTGATTTTATCGATATGGTTAAACCAGAGAATCGCAAAAAAGTATTTCTTGAGATGAAAAAAGAACTCAGAAAAGATCGTGCTAAAGTTGCGGTATCAGAAATATCAGAATTTGGTATTTTAGAAATGACAAGAGAACGAACAGGTTTAAGTATCATAGATTCATTAACAGATTGTTGTGAGGTGTGTAATGGAAACGGAAGAATCATTTCAAAAGATACATTATTAACAAGAATTGATTATTGGTTAAGAGATTATAAGAAACAAAATAAAGATTTAAGATTAAAATTATATTTACATCCTGAATTATCAGATTATCTTAAAAAAGAAAAGACGCGAGACTATATTCGATTGATGTGGAAAAATTTCATTTATATAAAAGTAATAAATGATGACACAATGAATAAAAATCAATTTAGATTTACAAAGATGTCAGATTCTAAAGATATCACAAATGAAATAGGTACTTGAAAAGGACAAAATTAGCTATTAAGTTCCCACGCTATGTTTGCAATTGTTGAAATATATGGAAAACAGTATAAAGTCGCTAAGGGTGATAAGGTTTTAGTTAATTCTAAGATTGATGTCGCTGAAGGAAAGACTATTAAGTTTGATAGTGTAAAAGCTATCTCAGACAAAGATAAGAATATTTTTGAAGCTAAAGACTTGGCGAAATACAATGTAAGTGCTAAGGTGCTTGAACATTCAAGGGACGCCAAGGTTACAATTATTAAGAAAAAAAGACGAAAAGGCTATCAAAGAAAACGTGGTCATCGTCAAGATCTAACATTATTACAAATTCAATCTATTTCAGCTGCAAAAACAAAAAAAACAGCCGCTAAGAAACCGGCTGCTAAGAAAACTGAAAGTAAAAAATAAAAGGAATTAACTATGGCTCATAAGAAGGGACAAGGAAGTTCAAGAAATGGTAGAGATTCTAATGCTAAAAGACTAGGCGTTAAAGTTTCTGACGGGCAGTCAATTTTAGCAGGTGGAATTATTATTAAACAAAGAGGTACAAAGTATCATCCTGGAAGAAATGTAAAAAGAGGAAATGATGACACTTTATTTGCTACATCTCATGGTTTAGTCAAATTTAGCAAAAAAGGTGGTACTACATTTGTTAGTGTTCAAGAATTAAATTAAGCTATGTCTAGACCTAAAATATCATTAATTGGCGGCGGTCAAGTTGGTGGAAATATCGCACTGCTTTCTGCTCAAAAAGAACTCGGTGATATAGTCATTGTTGATATTCCTGAAGCAGAAAATTTCATGAAAGGAAAAGCTTTAGATATTTCTCAGCTTCTTCCTCATGATGGCTATGACTCCAAATTATCAGGTACTTCAAATTTTGAAGATATTAAAGATTCTGATGTTGTAGTAATAACTGCAGGATTTCCAAGACAGCCTGGAATGGATAGAGAAGATTTACTTCAAAAAAATCTGGATATAATGACTAATGTTGCTAATCAAGTCAAAAATTTTGCTCCAGATGCTTTTGTAATTGTTGTTTCTAATCCTTTAGATGCAATGGTTTATGCTTTTCATAAAATTTCTGGGTTTGCAAAAAATAAAGTAGTAGGAATGGCTGGAGCTTTAGACAGTGCTAGATTTAGATCATTTATAGCTGAAGCAACTAATTTATCATCTCAAGATGTTAATTGTATGGTTTTAGGTGGACATGGTGATACTATGGTACCTGTAAGTAGGTTAGCTACTGTAGGAGGAGTTCCTTTATTCTCTTTACTTAGCAAAGAAGAGATTACAGCTATTGAAGATAGAACCAGGTTTGGTGGTGGAGAAATAGTGAAACTTTTTGGAAAAGGTTCAGCATTTTATGCACCAGCTCAATCTGCCGTTGAAATGATTGAAAGTTTTGTAAGAGATAAAAAAAGAGTTATTCCCTGTGCTTCACTATGTGAAGGAGAATTTGGTATTGATGGATACTTTATAGGAGTACCAACAGTCATAGGTTGTGGTGGTGTAGAAAAAATTCTGACCTTTGATTTAAATGAAGAAGAGCAGAATGCCTTAAATAATACACTTACCGAAGTTGAAAAAACTGTTTTAGAAACAAAACTTTAATTCTTGAATTTTATCAAAACATATTTCTTTGTATTAATACTCTTCTTAACAAATCTTTTAGCTCAAGAGAATTTCGTAGTTGAAACCAAAATAAATGCCTCTTTTAAAATGGGGTCCATGCAATCTGCATCAAAAACTATTTACTCTGAAGATACATTTTTTTCAAATGTTGAGTTTGCATTTAAGGGTAAAGGTGTTGCACGACTAATGAGTAGAGAAATGCATACTGGAACTATTATTTCATTGAATGATTCTACCGTATCAAATATTGATTTCAAGAAGAAAAAATATTCGGTAAAAACATTTAATGAAATTCTTAAGGATAAAGAAAATAAAGACAATCAGAACGAAAATGATAATCAAGACAATTCTGATAACGAAAATATGGACGAAGAATTAAAATTTTTTATTTCTGAAGAATCAGAATTGATTAATGGATTTAAAGCTTACAAGCTTACAATTCAAAGGGATGGAACTAATGAAATTTGGTTTTCAAAAACTCTTCGAGAACCTGATTTTGTGATAAAGATTAAAAATGAAATTTCAGAGTTTCAAAATAGTTGGGCAGATATGTCAATTGATCTAACCGAATACGGAATAGATAAGGATTCTATAATTGTTAAAATGTCTACAGAAAGCGAAGATGGGAATTTTAATTTTAATTTAATTTCTTTTCAAAAATTTTTAGGGGATGACAAAGAATTAAAAGTACCTGAAGATTATAAAAAAGTTAGAAAAATCTAATTATTTTTTTTAACAATATTATTCATATCTTGAAATAATTTCTCTTCTCTCTTGAATGGCCTATCTAATAAAATGCCCCTATTAAATAAATCATATGCTTTTTCTTTGTTGCCTAGTTTTAAATGAGTTTTTCAAAGCCAGTAATATGTGCCTATATAATCTGGATTTAGCTCTAAACTCTTCTCTAAAAAAAATCTTGCTTGCTCAAAAGAGCCTTTTGGGGGTTCTGAAAAAAGAAATGATGCTATTCTTCGCGATGCTTTTCCTAAGCTGGCAAGCTTATAGTGCCATTGTCCCATTATATTATAGCAAAATTCATCATCTGGTAGTAGCTCAATAACTTTCAATGATAACTGTTCAATGTTCTTTGATTGTTCTATTTGCTTTCTAATACTTTCTTCCTCAACTGTTTTACCTAAGGCAATAACATACCATTTTAATACATTTGGGTCCTCTGAGTTAAGACTAAACGCATGATCAATGTATTTAAATGCTTTTTGAGCATTTTCCTTATCTTCTTTTTGTTGAATTGCTTTTTCAGATAAGTAATGATGAGTAATAGATAATCTTAAAAGAATATCTTTATTATTGGGATACAAATTATTCAGTTCTTCAAGCGGGATTAAAGTTTTATTAAAGTTAAGATCGCTTAAATCCTTATCTATTTTTGAGAAATCTTGTGCAAAAGTAACACTATAAAAAATGGCGGTTACAAAAAAAAATTTGATTAAAGGATTCAAGGATAAAATCTGTACATTACTGGCTGATGGTCAGATATTTTGCCATCTACATTGTTATTAGAAATACCAGCTTCAGCAGGAACAGAAATTACATTTGAAGTTGATGTGGCATCCATTGTAAACATTGATTGATTGATAATAATATGATCAAGATGTGATGCTGAATAGGAGCTTGACCAACCTTGCCAAGAATATCCACCTGCAGGGCCTTGCAAAATACTTAAATCGGTTAATTTAAACGATGAAGCTGAATCAAAATTATCTTGATCTGTAAATGGACTTAGAGTTGGATTTGATATTGATTGTGAACCAACATTGTTAAAATCTCCTAAAACAACAACGTTATCACTTGATCTATTATTTAAAATATATTCAGTAAGTAAAAGGCTGGCGTGGTGCCTTCTAGTAGTTTCATCTCCTGTATCATTTGCATTATATGAATCGTCTCCACAGCATTTATAATGAATTCCAATCAAATATAGGTTTAATGTTTTAGTACCATCAGACCATGTAAGATAATTTTCCATAGGAGGTCGATCCGCAAATTGATAAGCTGCATTATTATAATAGTCTGAGTCTCCATCATCATTATTAGCAGTATCAGCCCACAATTCATTTTTTGAATTAAAAGTTACATACTGGTTTTTATAAACAAGTGCAAAACCCAAATTCCCAGACTCATCATCTACTACGTACGAATAGTTAGGCATAGCATCAACCATGCTAATAAGTTCTGATTCAGATCTAATTTCTTGGAAAAAGTATATATCTGCATTCCATTTTTCTAACAAGTTTTTTACATAATCTTTTGTTGAAGAATGTTGTGGGAACTGTCTAATGTTCCAAGTTACTATTTCTACTTGATTGGATAAACCATAGTCCACTGCATTTGGAAACTCATATGGATTTGTATTATCTCCTCCACCATTATCATCTCCCGGATCTGTTGGTGAATTGCCTCCGCCTGAACACGCTAGAATAAAAATAATTAATAATAAATATTTATATAGTGACTTAATCATAGATGTAATTTAATAATAAAGTTCCAACTTGTTGCAAGCTTTGTGGTGAACAATTTTCTGGTATATCTTTTTGCGTGTGCCAATAATTATAAAATAAATTTGGGTAATCAAAATCAATAATATCGATTGCTGGAATCTTAGCATTTTCCCATAATGGAACGTGATCATCATATATATCATAACCAACTTTATATTCAAAAGCATTGAGTCCAAGTTCATTAGCTAAGCTCCAAATTTCTTTTACCATGTCAGCATTCACGGAATAAGAATATCTTTCAATCGGTATATTAAGATATTTATCTCCAACCATATCAACTATGATTGCAGAATTTGGCTTTTGAATTGGTAAATTTTTAGAAAAATACTCAGATCCCATTGCATAGGTGGTTGGTTTTCCTGATATACCAACATCTTCTGCATCAAAAAACACTAAATCTATTCCAATTGGAGGAGGATTATTTGAAAATATTGTTGCAAGCTCCATTAAAACAGCTGTTCCACTTGCACCATCATTTGCACCTAAAATAGGAATAGATCTATTATCTGGATTAGGATCTTCATCTGCAACAGCTCTAGTATCCCAGTGAGCTCCAATTAATAACCTTTCTTCATCTTCTAAATTGAATTGAGCTATAAGATTTTTACCTACTCTATCTTCTCCTGTTATGTGTTCAAGATAATTAAAATCTTGAATGATAACTTTTTCTGAATTTTTTAACAAATAACTTTCTAGAAAATTAGCAAATTGCTGATGTCCAGTTGATCCCGGATTTCTTGGCCCAAAATCACATTGCTCTATAATGTATTGGTATGCAATGTTGCCATCAAATTCTGGAATATTTTTTTCACCCTCACTTGAAGAACAAGCAAGTATAAATAAAATGATTATGATATACTTTTTCATTATCCTCTTATAGCTACGTTTAAGTTAATACCAAAGTCTCTATCAATTCTTCTACCAGTTAACCTTGTATCATTTTCTCTGTACTCATAGAACAAGCTACCCGTAACATCATCTGTTAATGTATATGTAATTCTTAGTATGCTCTTTCTTGTATTTGAAAAGTTTTGTTCAACAAAATTAATTTTATCTTTCGAACCTTCTTCTTTCTTATTTGAAAAATCAAAGTTTAAGGAAATATTCATATTATTTCTCAAATTAATATTCCTTTCTGTAAACGGAAGTTCAAATCGAATACCTTTTGAAAAATTATATGTAATTGTTGCAAGAATACTATTATCAGAAATATATGTTAGTCCAGTTGCAACTTCGTCCAAAGTGTGAGTTACATTACTTCTTATATTTGTAGAAACACCATTTTTGAATGAAGTACTAATTCCAATCAACGGAGTGAACGATCTTGTTATTCTTGATAATTGAAGACTGTCATTAAAGTCATCTTCAAAAGATGATATACCAAATAAATTAATTGGTGCAATTCCATCTTCATTAAATTTCCATGATAAATTCTGTTTACCTGAAAACGCATGTTCTAAAGAAACCGACGATACATATGGTTTTATAAAGCCTATTTTTTCTAATCCACCAATTCTAAAAGACCAATTTAAAAATGGAAAACCTTTGGAGAGATTATTACCAAACGAAATATAATCTCGACTAATAGATCTAATGTCTATACTGTATCCATTAATATTGGATGAAATACTCTCATTAAATGAAATGCTTAAAGAGGTCTGTGGGTTAAACCTAATACCAGACCTAGCTGTGAATGACTTCTTAATATCCTCATTACCAGTATTAAGTCCAACTTCTGATACAGAAGATAATCCGTGGTTGTCTTTAAGTCCTAAACGATAGCCCAAAGGAACATCACCATCTATTCCGTTTGATAGTCTATTAGTATTGTTAGTGACTGTGAGCGTTAAAGGTTCAATTTTCTTAGATTCATTATAAATTCTTTCTAGAAAGAGACTATTAATCTCTGATGAATTTTTCTTTTCAGGAGAATCTTTTTGGGTTTCTTTATCTTTATCTTCTTCAGAATTAAAGCTAGAAAGTCCTCTCGATCTTGTTCTTGAAGATGGCTTCGATTGTCTCTTGGAAAGAGGTGTATAGAAAGTTTCAATAATTTCTGTCGGGGAAATAGATAAATTAATAGCAGTATTTTTTACCAAATTCAAATTAGCTGCATCAATTACACTGTTTAAAGGTTTATTCCATGTATAATTTGTGTTATATGAAAAATTTGGTTTAAACCAACTCACCCATTGAGGACCAAATGAATAATTTAAACTTTCATTCAAATTTGTTAATGACCCTACTTTCAATTTATTTAATACCTCTTCACGATACTCTGACATATCGCTTCGAATATTTTTTGAATAATTCAATTGAGTGTTATCAAATACCTTATAGTTAACTGTAAATCTTCTTTCTAACCCCAGACTGAAGTCTTCCACAAGCTCATTAGTTTGTCTAGAAAATTTTTCAGTTAGATTTCTATTTACTTTAATGCTTGAACCAAATGTTGAAGGAGTATAGAAAAATTTAGTTTCACTTAACTGCTCTCCAATTAAGGGTACTCTTTCAGCCCACTTAAAAGCTTCAATATAATTATCACTTGGAAATCTTAAATTATAATCAACATTTGTACTAATCTTGCTAACATCAACAGACTTCATAATTGCGTCAGACCTATTTTGAGAAGAAATATTGAAGCCGGCGCTTAAATTGTCGATCGAATATTTAATAAATGGATTTTCTGATTTAACTCTTTTAGAAATCTTACCTGTCACATTAATTGCAGAAGATTGCACTATAACAGAGTCAGGCGCAGCACCGTTTGTTCTTATATCTGTCCCAGGGAAGTATTTTGGAGAATTGCTCACTGTATTATAACTCATATTTACAGGAAACGATATTCCTAAACTACTTGGGAATAAACTTCCTAATTTAAAATTATTAGTAAATGTGAAGTTTTCAACAGTTTGATTAGTTCCAATTCTTTCTTGGAGTACGTGGAAATCTGCATCCTTTCTGCTATAAGAAATGGTACTTTCACTCAAATCAGACAAATTAAATTTTGATTTTAATCTTACTGCAGTTCCAGTTTCTTTTTTTACTCCACTCAATCTCAATTCATCTAGCCACAATTCTCCACTTATAGGGTGATCAGAATCATTTTCTATTCCAACTATAAAATATTGTAACCTTGAAAGAGAAGGATTTCCGACAATTTCTACATTTCTGTAAATATTATTACCATCATCAATAAAACTATATTCTTTATAATCAGTTGAATCTGTAAATGCATCATTTGTATTTATTAGACTAATTGATTCATTTGTTTCATTTTTTAAACTGGTTAACCAATTTAAATCTAGGTTAATTTCATTCCTTTTTAAGTCTTCATCCCAAGTATCATACACTGGTTTTGTTAATTTATAATACTCATCTCCATTTCCAAACTGTATGAAAAATTTTAGGTCTGTTTCTTCAGAAGTTGCAAAATCACTATTACCATAAATAAACATTTTCATTTTGTCATACATTAAAAAGCTTTGACCTTTCTTTTGATCCATAGCTAAAATCTTTTTAGCGGCACCCTTATGTTGTGGACTTAGATTATCAAACTTTAGTACAAGTGATTGTTCTTTAGATCTAATCTGATTTATCTGATCATATTCACCAAACACTCCTTTTGGAGGAACATATTCGGGATTATCTTCATCATTAATTACGGAAACAATAAATGTACTATCTTGAGCAGTATATGTATCTTGACTTACAAGAGATGTACCTAATTCTTGCCAAGCATTACCTACCAATTCAATTTTTGCTATTTCAAGTTGAGATGCCTCTGATACCCCTGAAACTACTAATCTGACAGACTTAATTTCGCTCAGTGAAATATCTTGAATTTTTTCAAAGTCACTTAATGGTACTCTAATTAATCTCCAACCAGTCTTGAGTCCATTTACTTCCGTAGATCCAGCAACATAAGTACTGTCATTTAATGAGATAGTTTTGGTAAAGTAATCATTTGTTCTATCTAGAAAACCAGATTTATCTAAATCCTCAGAATCAGGATATTTACCACCAGTTTGAATTCTATCTCCAGTTCCGTTTCCTTCAGTACCATTTACTTTTTCATAATTTGAACTTCCTTCTGAATAGCTCCAATTGTCTCCATTTGGATCATTTTCATCAACATCAGAAGAACTATTTATTAATACTGTTTCTCCGCTGTCTAATAATTGTTGGTAGGTAAGTCCATCATCTAAACAACCACCAAATCCGTTTTCAAATTCATTAAAACATCCATCTAAACCTGTATCTTCATTGTCTTCAAGAAAACCATTTCCTAGCGCAAGGCCAGCCTCTGGAATGTCTTCGGTATTTAAAATTCCATTTCCATCATAGTCTTCACTTATTTTTCCTAGATCTATTGTTAAGTTTCCTTCTTCACCTTTAAGCCATATCTCGAAAAACCTAGTTCTAGTTTGATCATAGTCTCCTACGAACATGGGTGTTGTTATACCAGCCCACAAAGAATCTGGGTCTGTTGTAGATTGAAACTCTTGAGGTTGATATTTTAGAACCAAAACATCTGTCGTTAAGTTTTGAGCTCTTTGTGATGTTGAAACATTAGGCCAAATATTATTTGTTAAAACTTGGGAGTATGGATTATACCAATACATTTTTAACCTATTTCTCTGATCATATTCTTGATTATTTTGAAGATCGATAGGAGCAGATGATATATTCCAAAATCTTCTCAATATGGAAGGGTTTGTTACTCTTTTAGATCCCTCAAAATCATCTATGAATGCAACACCATTACCGTCGCCAGTTCTTGAATTAGAAATAGAGTTAGGATTAGGTAATACCTGTGCTACCTCTCCTTCAATAGAAAAACTTGAGATTTTTTCAGCATTTAAAAAATTAAATTGATTGATTCTTGCAGATAAATTATCTAAGTCTGTTTCGTATCTTCCGTTAATGTCCCATATAAAGTTTTGAATAGGTTCATATCCAACTTCCACTTTCTTATTTACAATATCTTGGTCATAATAAAGAGCGGTCATTCCCAAGAAAGAATTATCATCGAAGTCAATTTGTGCTCTTGAACCAACCATTATTTTTCTGTCAAAGGTCACTAAATCGTGCTTATCATATGAAATTTCTAAATCACTATTGGGATTAATATCTCCTGTTAGCATAATTACACCTGAGAAATAATCAATTTGATAATCTTTCCCACGTTCAAGTTTTTCACCATCTGAAAAAATCTCTTCACTGCCTTCAACTAAAGTAAATCCTAAGTTGATAGTTGAAGTTGGATTAGTATAATTAACATTAAGTGTAAAGCGTGAATCTCCTGTGTACTCTGTTCT
>LUMQ01000055.1_pt1 | contig 27976 bp, 27 predicted proteins | sample 729621 | NCBI WGS metagenome assembly LUMQ01 (sample SAMN03860259, study PRJNA289734) | marine metagenome | biome: seawater column; feature: ocean; material: water; isolation source: Red Sea water column Station 12 - depth 25m | place: Saudi Arabia: Red Sea | collected 2011-10-15 | depth 25 m | reverse complement strand
TAGTAGTTGTAGTAGTGGTGGTAGTTGTAGTAGGCATAACATATTTAAAAGATATGTCATCTAACAATGACCAGTCATTTATTGTTATGGTAAAACTTTCTATAAAAGTATCTAAAGTGTCGTAGATGTTATACACAACTGTTTCTAACATAGTTTGTAAGTTAGAGTTACTCTGTGCTTCTAATACATTTTCTTGTGTTGTTTCATCTGTATGTGTGTAAGTAACTGTACCTTCATTGTTTAATGCACCTATAGTAAAACCAACTTCGTATATCTCTATATCTAATTCTTCTTCATCTACTGTGGTAGTCTCTGGTAATATAAATGTATAATCTTCACTATCATTTCCATGTTGCAAATAATGTAAGTTCATACAAAAATCTGTACAACCAAACTGACCATCATAATGATTATTAATAACAATATTATTTTCTACTTCGTTACCATCAAGGTCCAGTTCATCTTCTGGTATAACCATATCTGTAGCTTGTTCATAAGTAGGTATAGTCGTAGTAGTTGTAGTAGTTGTAGTAGTTTCTGTAGTTTCTTCTTCTACTTCCTCTTCTTCTTCAGGAGGTGGACCATCAAATGTTTCTACCTCTTCGGTTTCTCCTGGGATAGTAGTAGTAGTGCTAGTAGTAGTAGTGGTAGAAGTATCTGTAGTATCTGTATTATTTTCATTAGCATATAAAGGTAGTGGTAGCAGTAAAAATACTGCGAATAAGATTCGCAACATTACATTACAATCGCTGCAACAACTCCACCTAATGCTACAAGTAGCGTTAATACTTTATAAAACTCTGCTTTATCTAGTTTTGCATCTAGTTTTTCTTCTAATCTATCAAGTCTTTCAATGACCATATTGAGTAATTCCTTTTGCGTGTAGCCATTGTTGTTTGTCATTTATGGTAAATCATCTTCCTGGAGAGGTGACATCCAATCCCATTCTTTATCCCAGTCTTGTGGAACAGGTCCAACAGCTAATCTTTTGAGATAAACTGCAACTTCTTTACATAAATAACCGAGAATAAATCCGAATAAAAAATCCATAGATTGGATTATATCATAAAAATTATTCAGGTTTAGGATTATCTGATTTAACTTGTGCTATGTGGTCTTTCCAAGTAGTAGTACCATTTACTGCATCCCAGTATTGCATATCAAGTTGGTCACCTATAGAACCATAAGCCTCTTGTCTAGCTTGTATATAACCGAATTGTTGGTAATTCCATTTGTTATTAGCAAGGTCTGTTATAGCTTGGTCATAATCAGCTTCAGAAAATTCAAGTCTTTCATTATTAACTTGTTTGTACAGTGGCTTTGCAGCTTCAATTTCTGCTGTAGCTTCTGTTGTTAGTTCTTCTAATGTTGCCATAATATCTCCTATGTTACCATATATTTCTTATACTTACTTCTTTAAACCATATAATGTGAAAGTTCCACTATCAATATTACCTGTTGAAAAAAATATATTAAGTCCATCAACTGCACTAGCAGAAGTGAATACTCCACCACCCTGTGCTCCATTTAGACCACCTGAAAATGGATTTAGATAAACTGTTTCTTGTGTGTAAAAAGTGTATTCACTAGAATTATTTGCATTAAAAATGTATGCAATTCCATTGTTTTGTTCTCCATCTGATGTGTCATTACCAACTTGAATGTTTAAATAAAAGTGGTCTAAGTTTTGTACATTTTGATTACCAAAAGAAGTTGTTGCATCTAATTTTTTTGCTACCCAATCATAGTTAGAAGTTGTGTTAGGTGTTCCACTTTCTGTTACTCTCATTTCTAAATTGTTATTACCTGAAGTTCCTAAAACATTAAAAAATTTCAACATATACACATCATAAGTGCTATCAATAGAAACATTTAACCCACTACTACCACTACTTCCACCACCAAGAATTACACTTGCAACTGCACTTGATATTGAAAACTCATCTATTTTTATTAAGCTACCTGCCATTATTTAACTCCATATACACATATATTTCCACTATTAATTGGTCTTGAGCCATTAGTTTCTATTACTGCAAATCCTCTAATAGTTTCTGCAACTTTATGTACTCCAATATTTTTACCTGCTCTAAGAAGATTTGATGAACTACCACTAGATTGCCCATTTATAAATGTATAACTTGAACTGTCATAAGGATTAAAAATATTTATATTTTCTCCTAAACTCTCTGGGGATTGGTCTGCTATACCATTCATTCTCATAAAAGACACACCTACATCATTATCTTCAGTAAATCCATCAGTTCTCATTTCTAAATCTGCCCAATCATATTCATTATCTGTAATAACACTTCCTGAATTATCAATAAATCTTATAGCAAGAAATGTTCCAGATGTTCCAACTGTACTTACACCACTTATAGTAATTTTATAAACATCATAATTAGATGAAAATACATTGTCTATACTTACAGAACTTGTTGAAGCTGAAATAGTTTCTTTGTGTATTAATTGTAAATTACCTAATGCCATAATCTAACTTTCTGCAATTCCATATAGAGATATAGTTGCACTTGTTAAAGCAGTTAATGAAACACTTGCACCAAATCTTACTGCATTTATTGTTTCAGAGTGGTCATAAACTTGACTTCCAAATTCAAAAGCTGCTAAGTCCTGAAAATCTGAAAAAACTGTATGGCTTGTTGCAAAGGTATATTTTGCACTATCCCCTGCATTGTATAAATACATATAACCATTACCTAACGAATGTGCGTCCTCATCAATGTCGCCAAATAGTCTTGCACTATCTTGACTTGAACTTTTTCTTTCAGCAAAACTGCCATCTGCTATACCCCTTTGATTTGCAAATTGATAACCTGTTTCATAACTTGTACCACCATCATTAGATAGTCTGTAATTAAATTCTGTTTGATTAGGAGAAGATGAAGTACCGATATGTATATCAGTAAAAGTAAATAGGTGAACATTGTAAGTTGCTTCTTGCAAAGCAGTAAAATCACAAAATTGACTAGATACTGTTTGAGTTTGTAAGTGTTCTAATTTACCTAAATCTAAAACTCCACCTGCACCGAAACCTAGGTTCTGATAACCAAATGTAGTAGGTCCAACCATTTATGCCTCGTGGACATCATCTACTGTGTAGAATATTTTTATTCCTATAAGTCTTGCAGCACCTGTTTGTGTATCACCTGACACATCTCTTGTAATTCTAAAAAATACATTATCTCCTGCAGCAGGTGAACCTTGTATTGTACATGCTGCACTTTCTGCAGATACCATTAAGTCATTAGAAGTACCACTATGTGCTAATGCTGTATGAACAGCAGGGTTTGAAAATGCTGTGTTAATAGTATCATCACTTGATACTGCTAATCCTTCTAAAGCAAACTGTACTGTTCCTGTATCAGTACCAGTTACAGTAAAATATGATTGAAAAGTTATTGTGTTTTCATTCCAAAAAGAAGGCATAGCTATAGAAAATTGTGCATAACTATCTGCACCATCTGCAAAATCTAATACCTTTAAGTCAGGTCTACCTGCAGTTGTTTCTACTTGTGTTAATGCTGAACAACCAGTTGTAGTTGAAGGGTACATAGCTGAAGCAGGTATCCACATAGATTGTTTTCCAACAGCAGCATTTACTAATGTTCCTGCAGAAGCATCTATACCTGCACCATCAATAGCATCTGCTATTAAAGATACATCCATTCTCTTAATATCTCCTGCATCTGATACTAATAATTCATCTGTTAATGCAAGACCTGATGCTAATTCTGTAGCATTTGCTATATCTACACCAAATGTTAAATCATAAGGGTCACCATCTGTACCATCTGAAACATCTGTCCAGTTAATATCTATACCATTACCATCTACAAACTTTACTTCTCTTTGTGTATAAACTCCTGATGCGACAGCAGGGTTTATTGTTACCTCTGTACCATCACCATCTTCTAAAACAAAACCTTGTTGAATAGCATCATGTGCTTCTTGTATGTGTTGTTTAACTACAGCTAATCTAACTTTAGTTCCTGATGCGTGTGTTGGTGCAGTAGAAGCATCTTCTGCTGTACCATGCTTACCATCCATATCTCTTACTACTGTTGCAGATGCGTGGTTAGAACCTGATGACCATAAAACTACTTCTCTGTTGCTGTCATCATCAGGGTCAATTACAAAATACGCAGGACTGTCTACTCCTGGGTCTTGTGCTAATTCCATTGTTGTGCCACCTTGTGCTAACTGTGCAGCCAATGTGGTTTCAAAAGCATTTACTATATTGGTTTCTCTAGCTACCATATCTCTCCATTATATACTATTATCTTATCCAAATCTCATAATTGCAAAACCTTTTACGCCAGGTATATCGCCTGATGTTACTTGGCTAAAGGTTTGCTGTCTTGTACCTCTGACAGTCAGTATAGCATATTGCGTTACGCTGCCAACATTTGCATTACTTTGTATTGGGTATGTAATTTTTTCTACTACACCTCTAATTATTTCTGCAGGGTCATACAACTCTAATGTAACAGCATTACCTTCTTTATCTTTTAATGATTGATAAATAGTTTCACCTAAGTTTCTAACAAGTATAGGTTTTCTAAATGGTCTTTCTACTCTGTCTGAAATGTTTACTGGTATTTGTATTACTACAAGTTCAGGTCTTGCCAAGGCTCTTACTCTAAATGCTTTAAACTTCGGAGATGTTGTTTGGTTTGCAGACTTTAAAACAACCTTAGCTACTACATACCTAGCTACTCTTGATAGCTGTACTGCTTGTTCTCCAACACCTGATTCGGCATTTACTTCTAAATCCCAAGTGCTGTCATTACTATCATTAATAGCTTCGTATTTATTTGATAGATGTAGTTCAACACTTTCACCACTAGCTAGTTCTTCTACTTCAACACTAGCTTCTACGAACTGTTTATTTTCTGCTGTAAAGAAATCTGCAGGAGGTGCAATAAGAAAACCTTCTGCTTCATAATTAGAAGTTTGTTGATAAACTCCATCAGAAGTAACAGTGAACACAAACTTTTCATTTACACTGACTATATTATTTACTGTACCTCCTGCACTAGCTTTGTAATATCTAGCTATACCTGCTGTAGGTAAATAATATCTCCATAAAAAACTTGTACTTCCTGATTCTTTTATACCTGTATAAACACTATCTCTTGTGGTAAACAATGCATTAGGTGAATTATCTATACTATCTTCATCCCATTGTTTTATTAATTGATTTTGTGCTAGTACATACAAGTCATCAGCAACAGTTAAAGTTGCACGGTATAGTCTTCCGATAACTTTAGAACCAGTTTGTAGTTCTTTTGTTCCGTAAAATACTATACCCTGTGACTCTACAATACATGTAGGCTGTTCACCTGATATTTCTGTTTGACCTTTTAGTGTAAATGTTCCTGCTACATCTTTTAAAGAATATATTCTTCCATCTGTTGCAGTCACCAAAACTGCAGCACCTGCATCTGTAGCATCTGTAAATGTTTGTCCTGAAGGGAGTGTAACTATAGCACTACCTACTGTCGTTTCACCGTCATATTGGTGTAAAGCATTACCTATACTTACAAGAAGGTCTCCTTTAACAGAAAATATTTTGTCATATACTGCTGCTGATAATTTTTGTGTAGATGTACCACCACTTGTTAAAGTCTCTATTTCACCTGCAGAACCATTGTTGGCTGTTATATAAAGTAAATCTCCATGTGCAGCTAAACTTTTTATCTGATAACCTGCAGTAAGACCCTCCGTTACAGTAGTCCAGTTGTCACCACCATCTATAGATTTGTACAAAGTCTCATCATCTGATACATAGATAGTTGTACCAACTACTGCCATATGGCTTACAGCAGATGATAATGCTTGTTCTTTTTCTGTAGTGTGTAGTAACTGTACATTATATCCTTTACCTAGGTCTGTGTTAAAAACATCTACACCTTGACTATCCCAAAACCTTCTTACATCATTTGGGTTACCATTTGATTTATGAGCTGAATCTAAATTAGAACCACCACTAAAATCATTTCTTGAATATATACGACCTATGTTAGATGTAAAGTCTTCAGGGTTTTGCCTTACGTTTACTCCTGCATCTGCAACTTCTGATGACTGTATGGTCATTTCTCTACCAGGACCAATAGCACTTCTGTAAAGCTGATTGTCTACACGAAAGTCATATCCTTTTCTTTTAGGATTACTCTCTTCTGCCTGAGTTGTTAACCTTGGCATTATCCGTAACTCAAGTTATTAATAGTAACTGGTTCAGGGTATCTAGCTCTAAGGTCCTTTCGTGCTTGTTGTATTAAAGCTCTTTGATATGCGAGTAATGAGTTTCTAATCCTTGTTGCTGAATCTACTGGAAAACTTTGAACAGATAATTGTTCAGATATATAGTCTGCTGTAGCTGTAGGTATATCTCTACCTGACATTAGTTGTGCAGCTACACCTGCCATAATAATAGGCTCATATTCATTCTCTAGTCCTATAGTTGCCAATGTATCTGACTCTGATGTTGGTTCAATAAACTTTTTCTTAAATGTAATAAACACTGTATGACCTGAGTTTACGTTATAAACTTGTACTGCATTTACTTTATCAGGTCCGTTGTTGCTGTATGTAATCGTTTGTGACACACCATCTGAATCTGTATAAGTAAATGGGTTAGGTAAGTCTATAAGTTCTACTGCTACACCAGTGTACACAATACCTGTTTCATCTGAACCTGCAGAGAAGTCTGTGTATTGCGATATAGCTTTTATGGGTGCAATTAAATAATTATCATTCGCTCCATCTAATGGTATGTAACCTGTTTTTGATGTAACTTGTTTTGTTTCTGTTGCAAACAAAGTAGGATATAAGTTTTTAATTTGGTCACATACTGCATCAAAAACATTTTTACGTGGAAATGGAGGTGCTATTTTTAACACACTACCATCTACATGTTCTGCTGCTGTTGTTCCTCTTACTCCTCTAACTACTGTTACCTGGTTATTTACTGTATCTAATGAAACACAACGCATAAGTTCTGTTTCACATTCTATAATTGTTCCTCCATCCATAGCATCTTCTTCTTCTTGTGTCAGTAAATCACCATTAAATGTAATTACTGTATCTGATGAAGTTAACGTACCACCTTCATTTAAAACTGTGTAAGATGTTAAGTCATCCATAGGTTCAAGATATTCTCTATAAACTCTATCTACTAAATCTCTAATATTGGTACTCATTATGCAGCACCTTCTTCAACTAATTTAGCAGCAAAGATTGCTTGACCAAAAGCACCTAATCCAAACCAACCATCATTTGCATTATCGTTTGGGTCAACAATAGGAAATGAAGGTTCTAGTGGTTGGTCAGGAATACTTTCTATATTAAGATTTCTTCCCTCTTTTAACATTAAGAGCATACCCATGAGTAACTCCTAACCGTGTCTAAAGTGTAATATTATTTTTCTATCTGCAGCTTCGTTACCATTAGATGTAAGTCTTATGTAGCCATTACTTGCAAAAGCCCAACCTGAAGGGTCAACTCTTACTACATCACCTGCTGATACACTGTAGCTAACTGCACTACCATCTGTTTCTAAAACATCTGCCCATGTAGAATTGTCTAATGCGAAGTCAAATGTAATTGATGAACCTGTCATAGCTGCAGGAAACTGGATACCACATAGTAGCATTCCATCTGCACTAACACCTAATGAATTACTGTTGTCTGCTGATACGTCTATTAAAGCTGTTTTACTAATCATATCTTCCTTACTATAGCAGAAGAAAAGGGTGGAGGTGGAGTTCCACCCTAATCTTCAATGTTAAATTATTAACTTACTGCTTGAATCTTGCAGTGATATGAAGGAGGTCCGAACTCGAATCCCATCTCCATATATATTGCTTTACCAATTCTAGCGTTTGCATCTTGGTCTAAGTCACGTACGAACACAGTTCCATATCCTGGGATATTTGTGAATACTGGTTGTATGAAGGCTAAGTCTAAGATGAAAGCAGTATTGTCAGGCATGATATCAGGGTCAATAACCATCAATCCGATTGAACCGAATGGTGTAATGATTGTATCAATGTCGACACCTGCAACATTTCTATCTCTAGGAATGATTGCTCCTGCTATATCAACTGTACCTTTAACAAGTTCGTTGTTAAGGTCTAGTAATTGTTTTGGACTAACGCACAATACTGGTTGTGACATTGGTGCATGGTTGTCATACATTCTCTTTAACGCACCTGAAATAGTTGCGAAAGAGATGACTTGTGTTGAACCACTGCCGTCACCATTTGTGTCGTTGTAGTAACAGTTACCACCTAATGGGTTAACTGCTGCTGTGTTTGAAGCATTCTTGTTGAGTGTAATCCAAACATCAAGACCGTACATTTCTCTAGTGCCTGAACCTGGTGTGGTATTAGCACCGTCTGAGAAAGAACCGTTGAATGCGAACCACTCGACTTCTCTTGCTACTTTTTCCATTGCTTTTTCCATTTGGAAAGCAAATTCATCTGCTACTGGGCTACCACCAAACAAAGCCAATTTGTCGCCTGCAGTAGTTGTACCATCTCCATCTGAGATATTTACAATGTTGTCAGACAAATCAAAAGGGTTTTGATTTTGGGTAGATGCCAAAGCTGTGTATGTCATTTGTACACCCTTGTGGAAAATCTGAGTTACATAAGTATATGCAGCTCTGTCTCTTCCAAGATATTCTGTAGGTGTAGAACCTTCTTGTCCTTTAGTTGGTTCTGAAGAAATGGTTGCATTATCTTCTACTTGGACTTGCCAAAATGTAGAGTTTAATACTTTACCACCATTCAAACCACCAACTGCAGAAAGTAAAGGTGTTCTTTGACCACCAACTTTAAACAATTCACCAGAAAAGTTATTAACATGTTGAGCGTAAATTGTAGTGCTTGATGCACCTAAACTAATTGCTCCCATTTTTATCTTCTCCTATATAAATTATTACTTGTTTTGTTCTTTTAAAGTATCTAACATTCGCAGTTTTGCGTTGATAGAATCTTTAGGTTTTGTATTGGAATCACTTACGAAGTTTAGAAACTCTTGACCTACGTCAACAGGTTCTGCGTTTACACCAATTTTATTTAGTTGCTCTACACGTGACTGAGCTTCAACTACATTGTTGTTAACTTCAGGAGTTGCACTAGGTTGTTCAGAACTACTAACTTCTCCAAACTCTTGAGCAACAAACTCCTTAATTGCATCTACAGTAACATCACCATCATAGAGTTTCGTAACAGCTTTACCGATACCTTTGTCTGCACTAAGTCCTAATGAACCTAAAGCAGTATTCATAGCATCTGCTTTGAACTGTTTGTTCTCAGCCTTTAGCTTTTTATATTCTTCTCTAAGTTGTTTGATACCATCTGTAGATTCGTCTACAGCTTCTGTAGCATCAATTTGTGTATTCTCTTCCATAATATTCTCCATCTTCTCTAGCATATAAAAATCCCATAACAATAATCGCTAGGTAATTAAAGGGATTGTACACAAGGGTTTACGAATGACAGACAACACACCTTGGTGGTATTGCCGAATTACGACCCTATATTTAGTGTGCCGAACTCGTCAGGCACTATATGTAGTATACTATACTTCTTCTAAGCCTGCAACTGCTCCACCCTGAGTTTTTGCAGCACCTACTGATGCTGAACTTAAAGAGGCTTGCTGTGCAAGTATAGCTGCTTGTTCTCTTTGTTCTACAGGGTTTTGGAATACATCTGTTTCTAATGTAAATCCTAAGTCAATTACTTTTTTCCTACCTTGTTTAGCAGATAAAGCAGATAGTCTACTGATTGCATCTGCACTTCTTGCAAATAATCTTGTAGCACCTTCTTCTGTAATACCTGCTTGTAACAGTCTTTGAGCTTGATTAGTGTTCAGGTCTAAGTTTCTTAATGCTGCTTCAGCACCTAACTCTGCTTGGTCTATTTGATTTAACAATATAGCCCTTGATACTTCAGGGTCAAGTGCTGCTGCAAACACTGCATTATCAGAAAGGTCAACACCAAAATTAGCTTGATACCAAGACTTAATTTCATTTGCTTTTGGATTATCTACAAAAGCAGTACGTGTATTCTCTATTCTTGTCCTGAACTCAGGAACATCTACATCACCTGCAATTAATTCTGCTACTTTTCCTGCAGAATCGAACACTGTGGGATTTAACCCATTTTCCAGTAAAACTCTAAAGTATCCTTCTCTTGTTGTTTCATACTGTGTTTCAGTCATTCTTATTGAACCGTCATCCCTAGTGATGCCAGGGTAGTATGTTGCATAATTTTCAGATGCTCTTACAGCAGCTATAGCAAAATCTCCACTACCTGTTTCTATATAGCTATCTGTATAAACGTCTAATAAATCACCTTTACCTGCAAGCCAGGGTACTAAATCTTCTATCTGTTTAGGAGTTGCTAAGTCATCAGGTATAGTTACCTCATCAGTATTTGTACTGTAACCTTCCATTATTTTATTTATTCCCTCAAAAAATCCTTCAGTGGATGTAGTTCCTTCAGAAGGTTTTTCAAATGTATAGCTAGCGTTGGCAACTAAATAATCTGCCATTTCTTTTGCAGATTTAAATTTAGGTACACTTGGGTCATTATTATTTGGGCTTTGTGTTCTTGCGTAATCATCACTAATTGTTTCTCCATCAGGAGAGTCATATCTGTATATAGTTATTTCTGCCATTAATATAATCCCGTCACTGCACCACCACTAATAACATTACGTAGACCACTGGCTTTAAGAGTGGATGCCATTTTATTGAAAGCACCTTGGTCTCCAATACTAAGAAAGTATTTACGTGCATCTTTAAATACATCATTTTCACTTCTTAGTAAATCTTGTACAAATTCTGCATCTCTTCCGTTCTCATCAAAGTTACCTTCTCTGTTTAAAACTGGTCTAAGACCTGCCATGACTGTAGCATAATTTCTGCCTTTATATTTTTCTGCTACATTACTATCCCATATCTCTTGTAGTTCAGCATCTAGTATTGCTTCTCCACCTTCTATTCCATATACGTTTGTAAGATATTGTTTATCTTCTTTGCTAAAACCTGCACCTAATTGTTTACCAAGTTTTGACATAATCCTATCATCTACTTTTTTCATATATGCTTTGGACTGTGACATACGTATATTGTTGTCTTTCATAGCTTGAGTAATTTTAGGGTCTCTATATCCAGGTAGTTCTGTAAAGACTGCTAATCTAAATTGTTCAGCTAATGTTTGAGTATTTAGTTGACCTTTATATCTTAAATCATAAAATACTTCTACCAAATCTTCATCCATATCTGTAAGACCATATCTCAACATAAGGCTAGATACTTCTAGCATTGCTTTATCTTGTAATGCTTTTAATGATGCGTTCGATTTAACATCACTACCTAAAAATAATGCTGATGCATATGCTCGTTCCTCGGCAGACAGAGCCAACAAAGCAGGACTTCGTAGGTCGTAGTCTTTAGTATCAAAACCTTTAGCCTCAAATAAATCTTCTAGGTATGTATAAAGAACTGCATATTCTCCACCAACATCCTCACCTAGATTATTTACAGCCCCATCTTCTTCTTTCATTAATAGGTATGGATTACGTTTTGTTTCTGCAAAAATATCTTCTATTAATAAATCTAAAGGATTACCTCTTAGCTTGTCATCTATTTCTTCTAAGTTACCAAAGCTGACAGCAAAATCTGCTATGTCACTTATGCCTTCTTTTAGTGGTACATCTTTAGCAGGGTCATATAGATAATCTGATTCATAGTAAAAATATATAGTAGGCTCTTCTTCACCTAGTCCTACATCTTTAGGTTCGATAGCATAGACGTAATAATATTTATTTCCTACCTTTCTTACTTCATCAGGTACTATTGTAGTTTCGACTTCTATATCTGTATCTGTATCACCTGCTTTATTTAAATCATTAGCTGCTTTCATAGCTCTCGCTGCATCTATAAATACTGTCACACCATCAACTGCTTGTCCTGGTGCAGGTGTTATAGTGTATTTACCGTCTGCTCCTTGTATTACTTTATATGGCGTCATTTACTTAACATAGCCTTTCTTTTTCCTATTTGATATATAAAATCAGTAACAACATTCTTAACTGTATCTAAATTCTGTGCCTCTTCTATACTCATTGCGTTAGATGGCATACCTATTGATTGAGCAGCAGCTATTGTTGTTTGTCTAATAACTTCTTCGTTATCTTCTTCTCCAGGAAAAAACTCTGCAATTAGATTATCTAACTGTCTTTGAAATCTAACTACTTCTCTATCACCATAACCTCTAGCTCTCATTGCTTGTCCTAAGGAATAGTTAGGTTGTTTTACTGGTTCAAATGATTGACCTTCCCCTGGTAAAGGGTCTGTTTCTGTTGGCTTTAATTTACTCATATCTTCCTCAGGTAGCTTAAAATATTCTTCTGCTGCAGCATTAAACCCAGTTCGCCAAAACTCAGAATCAAAATCTTGGTCTTTAATACCATATACCTCTTTATTATACACAGACCAGTTCTCATATCCATTATTACTGTTAGCAATTATAACTGCTGCAAGAGCAGCATTCTCAGGAATTTGCACTAGGTCTTCCATTTCTTCAGGAGACTTATCGTCAAATACCTCAGTAAACTCATTGTTTACTACAGTTACATCTCCTTTATCTGTGTGGTCTTTATACCAAAATTTATTAACTTGAAATGGTCCAAATGATTGTTCTTTTTTACCCTTTTCATCTAGTAATATAGATTGACCTGTGCCAATATTTTCTCCTTGTTGGTTTTCTGCATAAGCAATAGACACTAAAGTAGCTAAATCATTAAAGTTTTCTGACGGGTCTTTATCTAAAACCATTCCTGCTGATTTAAGTTTAACAGCAGCACTAATGAGTAATGCTGCTAACTCTGCAGGGGTCATGTATTAATACCTCTATTTAAAGAAGGTGCTCCTTGTACTAAGTTTCTAGCACCTCTTGCAGCTCTATAAAAATTAGCTGTTGCTTGATTAAGTGCATTTCTTTGTTCATCAAGTTCTAATTCAGGTTTAAGTAATGACTCTATACTTCTTGATAATCTATTAGCAAATAAGTTTTCTCTAAAGTTTCCTGCACCTGAACCGAATGGTCCAAGTTCACCAACTACATCTACTGTCTCCATTGCAAATACATCAGGATATAGTAATGCTAATTCATCATCTGATAAATTAGGATTTGAACGTCTATATAAATCAATTCTTGTTTGCTTATCTAAGGCAGCTTCTGCTGCTGCTTTACTTGCAGCTATAGAATCTTTTTCTTTCTGTTTAGACTCTACGGCTACATCTTTAAGTAGTTTATTAACTAAAGTACTAGCATTTTTAATATTGTCATATCTTACACCCATTGAACCATACTGTTGTTGTATCATCTGCAACATTGTGTAAGCTGCTTGCTCTTCGTCAATACGTGGAGCTTCAACTACTAAGTCTGCTCTAATTCTTTGGTCTTCTTGTTCAATGTCTACATCTAACTCATTCATAAAAAATTGTTTTATTTCCCTAGCTCTTTCAGGTGTAAAACCGTAAACAGTAGGGTCTACTGCGTTGCCCTCTGTATCTACACCATAAAAATCTAATAAAGCACCTGCAATTTCTGGTACATTAGGTGTTCTTCCTTCTGAGTTGTGTACACCCATTGCAGTTTCTACAGCTAATTCTGTAGCCTCATCAAATCTTCCAGGGTCAAATGTTGTTGTTAAATATCCTGCATTTACTAATTTTCTTTGTAAAGATATAATTTCTGTATCACTAGAAATAAATTGTCCGAATATAGAATCAGCCATATCAGGAAGATATACAGGATAATCACCATATTTATCTTCAGCTATTGTTCCACCTTCTTGTCTAGCTTTATAACCTAGTGGGTATCCTGGTGAATCTAGTCCTAAAAATTTTACATTTACACCTATGCCAATAAGATAAGCAATAGTATCTTCATAGTTAAGAGGTAGTACTGGGCTTAATTCACCATCATCAGTTCCCCTGTACTTTGCAAATTCTATTGACTTTCCACCTGGACTTCCAAATATATATTGAGGTGCAGGAGGTATTGCATCTAGGTCTTCTTCTGATAACGGACTAACAAAAGAAACAGTATCTGGGTCTAATAACGGACCAACCCCTCCTAAGGTATCACCTGGTTTTCCTCCTATATATCCAGTGCCTCCTCCTATTCCAGTAAGTCTTCCTGCAAATCCATCAGCTACATCACCTTCTACTTGTGCATATCCTTGTTCTATAGCATTATTAACTTCTCCTTCAGAGACTTGAAGTGACTTTGACAATGCCCATATCTGATATTCACTAAATGTTTTACCTTGTCCTGCAAGTCTTGCTATATCATCTATGTCGTTAACGCCTACTATCTCAGGACCTGTTACTGCATTTGCTTCTGCAAATTCCCGTTGTTGTTGTCTATCACTAACTTGTTTTCTTCCTTCAATTAGCCTTTCAATACGCCTAGAATCAATATTAAGTTTCTTAGATAAAGCAAAAGCCTGCGACCCAGTAAGAGTATTACCACCATCTAAATACTGTATTACATCACTTATGCTATCTATGTCTTCATATTTCACGGTAAACCTGCTCCTTCTTGTAATAGTTTACTAACATTTTCTTGTAATTGTGGTCTAAAAATATCATTGTATACATAATAAAATTCAGGGTACCTAGTATACAACTCTCTAGCTTTTTCTTCTAATGCTCTTCTAGCTTCATACCCAAAATAGTTTTTATCAGAAACATTAGGACTTCCTTGCTTTTTCATAAGTCCTTGTCTAAATGTATTAAGCGATTCTATATATATTTTTGTTGCAAGTACCACTTCATAATCTTGTGGTATATTTGGGTCTTCTATCATTCTTATTAATTCTCTCTCTAGTTGGTCATAGTCTGCAGTTCCTATAGTTCTAGGCATTACATCATACCCTGGAAATATTTCAACCATTTGTCGATTAGCTCTACTAAGAACTTCGTTTCTTACTTTATCGCTTTGAATATACCCTCTTTGTCCTGGTGTTGATACATTTCTTCTTAGGTTTTCTATAGCAAACTTTCCTGCGACTTGATTATATAATAATGCCCAGTCTTTTAGTGTTAAGTCTTGTCTAGCTACCATACCAGTAATGTTATCTTCATCAAATGTGTTAATAAATGCTTCATAACTAAACTCATCTATAGGTACATCAGGTGTTAAATAGTAAGCAACATTTGGATATTTTTCATAAGCATACTGAGTTTCTTTATCAGTATTTGCAAAGTCTATACCCTCTACTGTATAAGGAGTTCTTGTAATTTCTTTAGACTTTGATATAAGTAGAGCAGTAGGGTCGTAACCAAACAAACTAGAAAACTCTTGTACTGTTGCAACTTGGTCTCCTTTATTTTCTGCATATATTCTGTAGTAAGCATTTGCTAATACGTTAAATGCAAAGTATCTGCCCTCAGGGTCTAAGCCTAATTCTTTTGCACGGGCAGGGTTCACATGTAAATCACCACCTGGTGATACTGCAGCTTCATATCTAAAACTACCACCAGTAAGAGATACACCTTGAATAGCACCTCTCATAAATGTCATAAAAGTTGCTTGTCTTTTAATTGTTCTTAATGCTGTTAATAAATCATCTTCACTATTTATTACAATATCTCCTGATAGTATTTTTGCTCTTAACATATCTTTAGCTGTGTTTGAGTATGCTCTATTCCATTCGTCTGTTCCTGCTTCAAATGCACCAAAAATCTTTTGTACCCAAGATGGAACGAAATTAGATATAGTGTCACCTTTACCAAAAGGAAATATAGTTTCATATATTGCTGATTTCTCTTTATCATTTGGCAATAGAAACCTTGCAGGTATTTGTACTGCAGGACCTACTCCAGGTATAATCCCACCTGCAACAATGTTTGCTGATGATGTAAAACCTACAGTTCTCATTCTTACATCTGCTCCTACTTTTGGCATACCTTCTTTTATAAATTCGTTGTTTATAGGGTCATTACCTTGCAAAGTATTATTTATATTTTCTTGACTTGTAGAAGGCTTAGAATCAATAAAAAAATCATTATTTATTTTTTGAAATATATTATTTAACACTGGGTCTGCTACAGGTATAACGTACACTTGTTCATTTGTTAATGGGTCAGTGTATATAAAACTACTTGATTGGTCAGATGAATCTCCACCTAATACATCAAAGTTAAATGGGTCGCTTTCTTTTAAGCTATCCACAGTAATGTACATCTTTCTTAACTTTGTTGGATTATTTCTAAGTAAATTTGTCCATGTTTTTGCTATCTCTTTATGTACTTCAGCGAATGGAAATAATAACTCTAATCCTTCAGAGAATTGTGAACGTCTATTAATGTCATATAAAAGTTCTTGTACATCTGTTAAAGCAAATGATTTTGCTAACTCATCAAACTGTGTAAGAGCATCTTCTGTTATGCCTCCAACAGTTCCTGGAGTATTTTCTAATCTTTTAATTATTTTTCTATCGACTTTAGCTTTTCTTGCTTGTATTAATACTTTTTGTAAAGCCCTAGGTTCTAATCCATTTGCTGCATCTGCAACTCTTCTCCAATAAGATTGTTTAAATGCAGGAGACCTTGATAATTTATTTGTAGGTGCTGACATAAATAAATCAAATAAAGCATTGGTTGCTTTCACAGACTTATCTATTACTACATCTCCTAAGGTATTAGTTTTATCCATACGTCTTGATACTTTTACAACTTCAGGACCACTTTCTACGTGTCGTGTTAGCTCTTTCACTAATGCCTTGTAGTTATCGTCTGACATTGATTCTCCAACTAACTTTATTCTTCTATATTCTTCAGGCTGTCCTGCTGCAGATTTTAAGAAAGATACTTCTTGTTTTGCAATACCTTCGATATAATCTTCTGATTTTCTTAATTCGTCAACTTCGTAATACACACGCAGAGGTAAACCATCAGGGTCTACACTGTTTTTATAAACTACATTCTTTGGTATCTCTATTTTTTTACCATCTACCTTTATATACTTTTTAAAAGTACCTCCTGTTTTATCTACAATCCTAGCTTGTATACTTTCAAGATACTCTAAAGTTCTGTCAACTTCATTTCTAATTTGCTGTCTTGTTGGTCCTGATATTAAATCACCTGAGTCTACCCAGTCTAAAAATGCTTCGTATAGTTCATCGCCTTTGTTTGAATCATTTGTTAAATGTTTAGCTAAGTCTTCTAAGTTTGTAAACTTCTTATTACTTCTTGTCATTATTTGTGCTATAGCTACTGCTAAATCGTCATTAGCTAGTTGTGTTAGTTCCGTAGCCCAACCTTGTGCATATCTACTTCTTGAAGCAGGTTCACCTAAAGCAATTTCTTTTCTAGCTACATCATAAAACCTATCTATGTGTGTCGACTTTCTCATGATTAATCCTTGAGAACCTTTAGACATAGCCATTTTATGTATTATAGAATTTGCTATATCTGTACCAAGAACATCTTTACCTGCTTTATTTCTGAATGCATATGCAAATAAAGACCAAGGGCTTGTCCACATATTGCCCATATCTGCTGCATACATACGTAACTGCTCTTCTGAGATTACTCGTGCAGTCCATGCAAATCTTAATAACTGTAAAGGCTTCCAGGCTTGGCTTACAACATTGTTTGCGAATCTTGTAACAGCAGTATTAACTAATCTTATGTTTTCAGTTTGTGTTTTATCTACTCTATAAAACAACCTAGCTATACCTTGTGTCAATGCGTTACTAGATATATTTCCTGCATTAGCTGCACTTTGTATCATGTCAGCTTCATCTAGCTGACTAAATATACTTAGTAACTCACCGTCAAATCTTGTAGGTGGTTCTTTACCTATTATGTCTGCATAAGCCTGATATAAATTGTATCTAGCATCTTTTTGTGCTTTCTCTACATATTTTCTAAAATCTTTTATATCACTACGCTTTTTTAAAGTAGAGTAATCAGGGTAATCCCAACCTGCTAAAAATTCTGCAAACTCTCTGTTTTCTCTTGCTGCTATTGCATAATCGTCATCTAGCATATCATCAACTACTTTAAATAATTTATTCTCTTTATTTAATACTTGTGGCAAGTCAATACGATTCGGTGCAAAAGGTAACCTACTTAATCCTGTAAGTCTATATAAGTTGTTTCTAAATTCTCCAAGTATTCTATACACTTCACGCATATCAGGTAAAGGAATATTACCTGTTAACATCTCTGTCATTAACTGAGCTGTTGGTTGTGCGAACTCTAAATCACCGTCATAGTATCTCATTAAAAAATCTTCTATAGCAGCATTGTCACCTTTAGACAAGAACCCTTCAAGTTCATCTACATTTCTTTGGGCTGTAGCTGAGCGAGCTGCAGATGCACCAGGTTTTTTTGATTTAGCTCCTGTAAATCCTACATCAACTACTTCATCTCCTACTAGAGATACCCAGTACTTTCTTGACTCTCTAACTTCAGCCATAAACTTTGTAATTCCACTAGATACTTCTTTACCAAAACCTTTAGCTACCATAAGTTTATTTAATTCGGTAAGTATCCCACCTGGTTCTTCTTTACTACCAAGAAGTAAGTTATACATTTCTTCAGTAATTCTTATACGAGAATATTTTCTACCTTCCACTATTCCTTGTTGTATTGCTGCATTACTGTCAATAAGTTGGTCATACAGTTTTTCTTTTTGTTTTGTTGAGAATGGTAAAGCAGAAATTAAATCTTCTATTTGCCTGTAACCTACAGTGTGAGAATAAACATTTATATTTCCTGGTGCTACAGTTTTAAACAATCTAAACATAGGATTGTCTGTTGCTTTACGTTTTATAAGAGCACCTACTCCTAAAAAGTCTCCCATGTCTGATAAGTCAATTTTTCCTCCATCATCTAAACTTTTACCATTTCTTCCAAATAATTTTCCTGCTTTCCTAGATACACCACCCCTAAAAGTAAAACTATATGGGTCTAATCTTTTAGTAATATTTCCCATTCTTACTTCTTTAGCAATTATGTCACCAATTTCTGCTGAGCTCTTTGCTCTAAGTATTGCACCTTTAGTAGCAGGAGATACATCAGGAACTAATTTAGCTACGTCTTCATATTTCATTCCACCTGATTTAATATTTTTGTATAAGAACTCATATATTTTTCGCCCTTGGTTTAAATGCCACTCTTCAAAAGATGTTTTATGTACATTAGGATTTAATTTTCTTACTAATCCTGCAGATGCTTTAGATATGTCATATCCGTCAGGACCTATGTAGTTTTGTATCTTACCTGATTTATAATCTTTGTATACTTTGTTGTTAAGGCTTTTTTCATAAATCTTAGTAAGGTCATCTTGTAACTTCTCTAATTTTTTATCTTTATAATTTGAATCTGCCCATCTTTTTTTAGCTCTAACAAGGTTAGTATAATCTTGCTGTACAGTTTTTGATGTACCTTTACCTATGTAATTTAATGCGTGTTCTGCTTCATGAGCTAATACAAAATCAACAGCTTCATCTGCAGAATCAAAAGTCCTTAATCTTTCACCCGTGTCTATTTTTTTGAAACTAAAACGACCATCCTTTGTACGAAATTTTTTACGAGTTTCTAGCATATTTACACCAGTAGTAATAAATTTACCGTTTTCTTCATATATTCTTGGGTGTTTATATTTTCCATATTTATCAGGGTTTTTATTTACTAATTCAATCCATTCATCTCTTGTTCCTGGATGCAACAACCTGTCTCTATCAAGAACTATTACATCTCCTCTTCTACCACTTCCTTTGTATTTAACAGGTAAATTTTCTTTTCTAATTGTAAAGATACCACCGTAAACACTTCTTTCTGGAACATCAAATGAACCAACTGCACCTTTATTTAGTGCTTCAAAATATGCTTTATCACTAGCGTCAGGGTCCTTTGGGTTAAATTTAACTTCTAGTTGTTTACTATCTTCTGTAATTTTACCTACTGTTCTCGCATCTGCAGGTTGAGCAACTGCACCTTCTTTAGCTTCAAATGGACCTCTAACTAATTTACCATCTTTATCTTTTAAATACTGAGCACCTTTCATACCTCTTTCTTTAGCAAGCATGTTTAACTCATCAAAAGTGTATTGTTTTTGTGTTAAATACAAATCTCCAACATCTACATATCTAATTAACTCTTTTCCAGGATTATTTGGGTCTTTAACATATACCTTTTGATATGTGTCTGAACTAAGTACTCTTCTAGCTTTTGCCATACCAGGATTTTTTGTTGCTGTGTAAAATGTTTTTCCTGCTTTAGTAGCTTTATTTACCCAAGCACCTGCTAAGTTCGTAGGGTCAAGACCTAATGTAACTACACCATCAATTAATCCTGAAATAAATTTATATCTATCAGTTCCTGGTGTTGCAATGTTTACAGCAGCTACTCTACCTGGACTAACTACTACACCTTTGTACAAATTATTTTCTACTCTATCTCTTTCTATTTGTGTAATAGGTTTACCTAATTGTTCTTGTATTACTTTTTCTATTTGTTCTAATTGTGAAGGGTCTTGTATTGTAGATGCTATTTCTTTATAAATATCAGTATCCCTAGCTAATGTAGAATTACCAAAAAATCCTTCTCCTAAATTTACTTTTTCACCATTTACAAGTTGTCTTATTGCCATACCTGCTTGTGTAGGACCTAGTTCTTTTATATTTTGTCTATATTGTTTACCTAATCCTACAGAATGAAACATAAGGTCGTCACCCACTCCGAAAAACAAACCACCAAACATAGCAGCATAAGCAGCAAAAGGACTTTTACCTGCTTCTGTTAATGTTTTAACTCCTGCTTGAAATGGTCTTTTAACTAAACTCTCTGCTAAAGAATCCATACCTACAAATGCAGAACGAACAAGTCCTTTACCAAAGTTTCCTGCTTTTTTTAAAAGGCTTTCAGACTGTTCTGCATCCATCTCCATTTGTCGCCTTACAAGTGAAAGTAACTCAGGGTTGTCATCAGTAAATCCCATTAATGACGTACCTAATAATACGTCACGTGATAATTGATTGCCATACTTATTAGTTATGGCTTCAAAGTTTTCTCCTAAATCTTTTTGTGAAGATAAAGTTTCTCTTATAGCTTTGTATTGTTTATCTCTTGCTTGACGATTGTTATAACTGTTTAGCTCTAAATCAACTGGCTCAAATCCAAATATTCCCATATTACCTCATCATTGCCGTTGCTTCTTCGCTACCTCCCAGTAAATCATTTATTGCAGCTAATAGAGCATTAGTCCTGTCAATACCCTCAGGTTTTTCTACTTCAAATCCTGGTACTGTTGGTAATGTATCTTTAATTTCAATATTAGGTCTATCCGTTCCTCTAAATACATTTCCTGCTAATGGACTCATTTGTGGTGGTTGTTCGTTAACAGGTTCTATTACAGCAGCAGGTTCTGCTACTGGCATTGTCTCTGCTTCTAAAGGTTGTGCTCTAAGTAATCTTTCTCTTTCAGCAGAACCTTCACCTCTTTGTGCATCTATAGCAAATGCCTTTTTATTACCTCTTGTCATCTTCTATCCATACCATTTGTAATTTTCCATAACCTGGAACATAAATAATTGTAAGTCCATCCATGTTACTCCATTCGTTGTCATAGTCTTCTCTTTGATATTCTGCTAACTGGTCATTTAAGTACAGTTCAGCAACATCTAGTTTATTTACTTCCCATTCTTCATTCATTACAATTTCGTGAAATCTTCTATTGGTTCTTTCAAAGTCTAATGGCTCAGGCATTATTGACCTCCTAATGGTGCTTGTTGTAATGCCCCTTGATTAATTAATCCTAATACTTCTTCAGGGCTTGGTGGTTGTCCTCCACCTGGTTGTGGTGGTGGTCCACCTGCACCTGCCATTTGAGCCATAGCTTGTTCTTGTGGACTCATTTCAGGTTCTTCGGCTGTAAAAAACTTTTTAAGTATTGTACCCATTGAATTTGGTTTATTATAAATATCTACTAAAGCCATCTGAGCTTTACTTTCGCCTTGACTAGCTTGTGCTAACAATGAATCAAACATAACACTTTCTGCTTTATCTTTAGTAATACGTTCATTAATAGCTTGTAAATCTTCTAAACCATCCATTTCACGTTGCATAGTTTGTTTATCTATAATACCTGCTTGTAGCAACTGTAGACCTGTAACAACTTTGCTAGCCTCATCAAATGTAGCCATAGCTCCATATTTACGTCTAGTTAGGTAGTTACCTGCAATATCTTTACTAGGTGTATAGTTTTCAGCAAATGCTGAACCACGTAGTGTTCCTACCAATGGTTTACGTTTATTTAAAGATAGTTCATCAAACTCTAATCTTTTGTAATCTAACTCTTGAATAGCATTCTGTAAAACCATATGGTATTCGTTTACCATAGCACCAATACCTGCTTGTAATTCTTCTAGTCCTCTACCTGTAACAAAGCTATTAGGTGAAATAGCATCATCACTAACTGGATAACCTGCAACAGTTCTAAGATGTCTTTCTATTCTTGATACTGATTCAAACAACTGATACGGCAAGTTATTGACTGGTTTAATTACTTGAGAACCAGGAGTAAGGTAATTTATTGCATTTCTACCTTTTCTGTACTGTCCTGATTCAATTTCACCAACTATGTTAGTTTCTGTAAATACTGCATCTTCCATTGCAATTACTGACATAACGTTAATCTTTGCCATTGCAGACATTAAACCTATAACTTGGTCAAACTGTCCTTGTATTTGGTCAAAAGAATATCTCTTAGCACATACAAAAGATGGACCTGATTGTAATGGGTTCGGTACAAAATCTACAATTTTATTAGATGCAACGTGTACAATGTATGTTCCTTCAGGATTTATGTATTCAACAACAGTTTCGCCATTGTCATTAGAATTTTCCCATGAACCTTCTTGACCATAGTTTGTATATATACCTGTTGTAAAACCATACGGTTCTTGTACTTCTTCACCTTTTTCAGAAAAATAGCTTTTAAGTTCAGGATACATTCTTACTAATACATCAGCAGGAATAGTTCTAATAGTTACTAACTCCTCTGCCATCTGATTAGCACCTTGATAACCTGGAAATGTCATGTATGGGTCACGTAGTTCTGCTACTGGATATACATTGCCCTGTGGGTCAGTCTTACTTGTAATAACCCAAACGGCAAAACCATATCCTGGTAACCATCTAGCTACTTGTGGTAGTTGTAAATCTAGTTTTTGAAACTGGTCATATGATGTAACAATACGTTCTAATTTATCTTTTTTAGTTTTGTTTCTTTCACTATCTCTAGGGTTTGTGATATGTACATCTAAAGAAGGTATTCTACCTATTTTCTGTGCAAGTCTATCTAAAGCTGAAAGCAATAAGTTAGGAGCAGGTAAATTATCTGCATTTGCATTAGTCATTGATTGACCTAATAATGCTTTTATTCCGTTTTCACCACCGTTGATAATTGCACGAAACCTTGCTCTATCAGGCAGTGCTTCATCATGCATCTCTTTTAAAAATCGAGTTCTATCTAATATATCTTTAACTAACATTTATCTCCATGGAGCGTCATTCCATTCTACTATATCAAACCCATCATAGCTAGGTATGTAGTCAATTCCTATATCAGAGTAGTGTGCTTTTTGCAACTTACGCAAAACCTTAATCGGAAACCAACTAGCCATAACTATATCAGATTTATAAACATTTTTTCGTTTTGCTGAGAAATAAGATAATTGTTTTCTATACATCTCTGCTTTAACCATAGATTCTGTATTGCCATATGGTAAAATTATTAGTTTGTCTTGAAACATAGGTGCTAGTGTCGTAACTCCAAAATGACTATCCCATTTATTTTTATAGGTTTCGTGACCTTCTAAGATAATTCCATTTCTATTTGCATATTCTTTTATACGTGGGTCTTGTCGTATTGCTTTTTGAAAGTTGTTTTCTTCTATAACCCAGTGATACAAATGATATTGTTGATGCCAGTCTTTAATAACTTTTAGTGCTTCTTCAATACCACCACCTTTATTGTTTTGTATATCTACCATTTGTAGTAGTTCATCTTCACCATCATCAAGTATTGCCCATAAGAAAGCTGCTTGATAACCTGATGCTGCAGGGTCTAAGCCTGCTACTAAGTAAGAGTTCTTTGGTATTTCTCCTACTACTTTATCTTTATGCATACAGTTAGTAATAGCTTCTAAATCAAAAATAGCAGCACCACCTTCACCTGGTCTGTTCTGATAAACCATTTCAAATCTTTGTAAACCACCTGTAGTCATAGCATCACGTTTTCTTGACATTAACCATTTGTATGTTCTAAATCCTGACCAAAGCATACAATCATAGTGTTCTTCTTCTTCTAGCTCAGGAATAGTACAACTAGAATCATGTGCTTCTTCTACTATTGTTTCCCATGCTTCTGATTCTACTAAAGAACTATACAAGTCATCAGGATGCTGTCTTGAACCAATAACAATAATTGCTGTGTGTTCCTCTTTACGTGATGCAAGGGTTGTAGTCCACCAGTTCTTTGTATTGTGTCTTGCACGTGGTTGTGCTGTAGATGCGTGGTCTTCAATGTCGTCTGCAATAATTAAGTCACAGTCACGAGAAAGTATCTTACCACCCTTACCTATACCAATCATTGTTGGTGATTTAATACCATGTACTGTCCTAGTAGATACAGTAAATCCATTTTGTGACCAAGACTTACCTGTTCTTGTTCTAGGCTTAAAGCTACCACCTGGTCCACAGAAGTCATCTTTTAAACCTTGATTAGATTCTAATGTATCAATAACTGATGACACAGAGTTCTTAGCTATGTCTTCGTTACCACCTACCCACATAATTCTTATATTAGGATTTTTCATAATACGCCATATAGCAAAATGTATAAGCAGTTCTGTTTTACCATGACGAGGTGGTGACAATATCATTTGTTGTCCACCTTCATCAATAGCTGTGTTTAATGCATTTATCCACTTTTCGTGAAATGGTGCAGTTTCAAATGGAACACCCTTCTCCGTTAAAAAATATCTATTTCTAAATTGTTTAAATGATTCTAATGATTCAATAGCAGCTTCAGGTACATCCCAGTCAGCTTGTGCTTTTTCTAACTCAACGTCTTCTTGATACGCAGCCATAAACCTAGAGATTTGTGCTTTACTAACTTTAAGTAATTGAGCAGCTTCTTCTCTAGTAATACTGTCTTGCAGTACTTCGTGAATAATTCCATCTTGTACGAACTTGTCATAAATATTCCCACGTCTAGCACTAGCTCTTCCATCTTCCGACTGAGTTTGTTTTTTAGGTTTTTTAGCTTTAATATTTGTTTTCTTTTCAGGAAGTATATAGACTTCACCATTTTGTTTAGCACGCCATTTCCTCTTGTCTATAAGTTGTCTGCATTTGTCTGAACAAAATTTTCTCTGACCCTTAGGTAATAAATTTGCACAGTCAGGAACTGCACATACTATATTTACCATTTGACTCTATCAGCCCAATAGGCTGCAGACATCTTTCCCTTTTTAATATTTTTTGCATGCCTTGCTTTAAAAGATTTACGCCTAGCTTTTTGTTTAGCAGATGATGGATTCTTACCTGCACCTGATACACCTTGTTGACCAAATCTAATTAGTTTAAGTTTATGACCTTCTTGAGCTAAAACAACATGTGACTTCTTAGGATGCTTAGGTGTACGTTTAGGTTTGTTAACACCTTTAAGTCCATGTTTTTTCAGTAAAGCCTTTTTACGATTAGCGTGTGACATTATTTCTTCTTCCTAACAGCTCTTGATTTTTGTACCTTTTTCAAATCTATGTATCGTCCTTCTTTATAAGCCTTAGCTGTAGCTCGAATCTCACGTGCCACAGAAGACTTAGAATTTTTTTTATTCTGTAAATACTTAGAAGGTACACCCTTCTCATACTTAACCTTACGCCTACTTCTTTTTCTTTTTGGAGGCACGTTTTTTACCTTTCTTCTTCAAATCATTATCTTGAGAATGTCCACCTTTAATAAAACTATTTACCCTACCCATAGCCCAAGCAGCCATACTAGCAGACTTACTACCTGAAGATAGATAAGCACCTTGACCTCTACGGTAGACGGCAGCCAACTGCGAATACGTATATTTTGAGTTAGCAGCTTTTTTCTGTAACGTAGCTTTAGTCTTTGCATTTATAGGTTTTCTTTTAGGTTTCTTTTTAGGAGCCATCAGCACCACCTTTCCACTTCTTACACCAAGCAAAGGACTGTACTGATGCCTTAAAAAGGTTACAGTACCCTTCTACAAAATGTGTACAGTTAGCACACTTTTGACTACCTTTAGGGTATAGTTGATACGCCTTAGGTAAGTTACTAGAAAGTTGTCCTTGGCTATTAATAGTCATGTATCTATACTAATACATTTTTTTAGACTTGCGAGATTTCCTACTCTTCTTCGCTTTGGGCTTTTTCATTTTGCCGTACACCGTCATACCTCCGTATTTTTTTATTATATTCAATGCATGCAAGATTAGTACATAGTTTCCATCTACGTTTGAAAGTAAGTGACTTACCACAAACCTTGCATGTTTTTATCATTATGATAATATAGTCTAACTATGGCGAAGGTTACAGACAAACAAATAAACGAAAAGGCTAGAGAAATTGCATTAAGGTTAGATTACCTCATGGCAATAGCAGACAAATCATACAATAGACATCAAAGATGTTTAGCATGCAATGAACAGTTCAGGCATCATAGTGATGGTTTACCTTGTCTTTCTGACACTAATCTAAAAGAAATTATTAAGAAAAAATAACTTCTTCTAATAACTCTTGAGATACGTTTAACGTATGGACTTCCCCTGTTGCTTTCAGTTCGCTAATAGGCACTAGCAAAGAGCGTGAAAAAAAATTTTTATTTTCTGCTTTCACTACTCTATGATTGCCGTCAGCAATCCAATCTACAATCCAAGGATTAAGTTTCTTTGGGTCATAGTACAGTATCTCTGTAGTTGGGTGTATCCAGTAAAACAAATAGTCAGGAAATGTTTTCATTGCACATCCAATAGACTTGAATCCATCATTGTCTACTATCTGTATTTCTAACGCTACATTGCCAGTGTCTTTGGCTTGTGTGTCAGTCTTTACTTCAAAGTATTTTGTACCTAGCTCGTCATTGACCACAAAGAAGTCTGCACCTTGTTGTTGCTCCCAAGGTTCTGCTTGTCTAACAATATAGATAGCTTTCTCTTCTTTGCGTTTAGATTCGTAGAATAGCTTGACCAGTCGTTCACCCTGCTCTCCCACAGAAAGTTGTTCATTAAATTCATATATAATTTCCTCCTTTATTTCTAATTGTATGTTAGTATAGAAATACTTTTAACAAACATTCTTTTTGAACTAATAAGTTACAGGTGAAGAGGCTATCGGACGGACGAAAGCTCGCTACTAGCAGAAGGCTAGGACTGGGATTACCACAAGGCGAGTACCCGAGGACTTACGAAAAGAAAAGAATTATTTTTTTTACCGTACGTAATATGTCCGCCCCTGCCCGAAACCACCCCCCCAAACGCACAATAAAAAAGTTTTTCTTTTTTACTAGACTTACGTATGTGTATGCTATAATAAACTAGACACTTATCTAAGCAGGACATTACAATCCTCCTGTAACACTTTCCCAGTCAACTGTTAAGGTAAGTGTCGTGTCTTAGTAAGCTAGTTACCAGTAATATTTTAAGATATCACATATACAAACACCGACACCCCACGTTAAACACCCCCGTAGAACGGTATGAAACGTTATTCATTATTTAATATCTTCTATACCGTACCCACCCACCAACCCTACACTTTTGCCATACTGACTTATACCGATATCACTACCTATCTAATTTACATACGCTATATGCTGTA
>LUMQ01000213.1_pt1 | contig 28302 bp, 32 predicted proteins | sample 729621 | NCBI WGS metagenome assembly LUMQ01 (sample SAMN03860259, study PRJNA289734) | marine metagenome | biome: seawater column; feature: ocean; material: water; isolation source: Red Sea water column Station 12 - depth 25m | place: Saudi Arabia: Red Sea | collected 2011-10-15 | depth 25 m | reverse complement strand
ATACTGGTCAGTGAATCAAAATCCACCATATAATGTAGGGAAGAAAACTAAATGGTATGGGTGGAAAGGCAGGCCACAACAGGTAAGCATGGATCTTTGTGTCAGGGTTCTAGGACAAAGACTAGAAAGAGAATACATCAGGGCCTTGACAGGACATGCTCCACCTGTTATAGTTACAAGGTAATCGGTTGAGAGACCTGCTTCTAGCAAACATCTTAATCGGTTGGTATTTTGCTTTTAGCATCTCATGAACAAAACTAAAAAAGGATTCGGACAAGAGCTTGACCTTGGAAACTATGAAGGTCGCTGGTCCCAAGAAGAATGTAACAACCACACAAAACGTGGTGTTTTCGTTAAGTTCTCCTACATGTATATTGGAGACCTTGACTACTCCGATGAGCAGCTACATAATGCTGCCATTCGTGCCAACGGAAACAAGGATCGTGCTGATGAGAAGATCAAGCACTCCTATTCTCGCGTTGGTTGGAAATACAATGACTTCCCGCCTATTGTAGGAACTGACGGAAGGATTCGTGATGGTCGTACACGGATCCGTGCTGCAATCCTTGCTGGTGAGGAGTGGATTCCAGTTGCCATTTTCGTATTTCAGGAAGACGAAACTGTTGATGAATTCGTTGCAAACCTGAGCGAAGGATTTGTCGCTAATGATGGTCTCGTAAACCGTCCTACCACCTTTGAAGATCTTTCTGAAGGTGGTGTAGCTGCTATCAAGTCTGGTGCAATTATGCACGAAAAGACCGCCATTTATGATCTGGTCTACAATGAGTTTGAGGCAGAACGTTTCATCTCTGAGAAAGAGATTCCCATGCTTGTTGATGACATCTTTGAGCGTGTTGTTAGAGGTGAAGATGCAGTCATTCAACTTGACAGGGATGAAGTTATTGCTTACTTGAAAAAGTCTCCCGACATCCCCAACAATGTCTGCTGGCCTGGTGAACCTTGCCTGCCTGGTCATGCTAAACTGGAGGTATATTCTACTCCCAGTAACACTAACCAAGCACGTCTATGGAGCAAGATTGCTCGCAACATTCCTGAGGAAACTCTCATTGTTTTCTACACATCTTGCAAAGTTCCCTCCAAGATCAAGAAAGGTTATACCGACATGCTCAAGTATGTTGATGACCGTTATGATGAGTGCTTTGACATTGTGAACAAAACTTATGCCGCTAGTGGTCTAGCCATTAACATTCAGGCACCTAAAGACCGCAAGTATCGTGTCCTTGGAGTTTACCCACAACTCCCATTTGATGAGACTCACAAAACAATGCGTCGTCTCTTCAAGATCATCCGTCTGGAAGACTATTGATCGCTGTGCCAATCTGCGAACTGGTTCAGGGGCCCTTCACAGGGGCCCCTTTTCTGCTATAATTATGTCATCAACGCAAGAGGTTATGCCCATCACTCTCCGCCCGCACCAGACCGATGCTGTCAACGCTATGTGGGACAACAACAAAGGTCAGGTGATCATCCCCACGGGTGGTGGCAAAACTATGTGTATGATTGAGGACGCTCTGACTGAACTTGAGCAGAGCAATCGTCCTAAAACCATTGTGATTGTTGCTCCCCGCATCCTCCTGGCGGTGCAGCTGTGGGAAGAGTTTACTGAGCACATCAAAAATGCAGAGGTTCTGCATGTTCACAGTGGTGAAGTTAATAATGCTTCTACAACCAAAGTTGATCAGATCAAGATGCACCAAACCATCTGTCGTACAGTTGGTGTGCATGAACTAATCTTCACTACTTATCACTCTCTTGGTCGTCTTCAAGAAGCAAATATCTACGTTGACACCATTTATTTTGATGAAGCGCACAACTCTGTTCAGCGCAATTTCTTTGGCCCTACCGAGTATTTTGCTAATAACGCTCGCCGTTGTTATTTCTTCACTGCTACTCCTAAGCACAGTCTTACTATTTCAAAACCTGGGATGAATGATCCTGAGGTTTATGGTCAGGTGATTTGCAATGTTCCTGCACCTAAGTTGGTTGAAGAAGGTTATATTCTTCCTCCTAAAGTTGTGATTCAGGAGTTGCCTACTGGTGAAGATCGTCAGTCTGACTGCACCAATCTGTTGCAGACTATTGATGACAATGCTCTCAACAAAATCCTGATTGCTGCACGTTCTACGAAGCAGATTGTCAAACTGTTGAGTGAGTCTGACTTTCAGCAGCAACTTGCTGATCGTGGTTATTCTTGCATGTATATCACCAGCAAGACTGGAGCTATCATCGATGGTGAGAAAGTCGGTTTTGCACCACTCTATTCTGTCTGAAGGTATCAACGTCAACGGACTGGAAGCAGTTCTGTTCATGCGTAACATGGACTACATTGGAATCAGTCAGTCAATCGGGCGTGTGATCCGTCTGGGTGGTGCTGAGAAGACGTTTGGACTGGTCTGTGTGCCTGTCTATGATCGTGTGGGTCTGGGCACTGCTAGAAGCGTTCAGGCGGTCGTTGATTGCGTCTTTGAGCAGGGAGAACCGGCCATCTCCACGGTGCGCCGCTGATGCTGTCTGATTCTATCTACGATCTGGCGATTGAAACTGCCAGGTCATCACCATCTAAGAAGCAAGTGGGTGCTATTTTGCTCAATAAGAATAGAGTAGTGGTAACTGCCACAAATATCGAAACGAAAACGCATCCCATACAGGCACGGTTCGCTGAACGAGTGGGATTGCACGAAAAGATCTTTTTACATGCCGAGATCGCAGCTTTGGTGAAATGTAGAGAAGAATGTGATACAATCGTAGTTGCAAGACTTGGTGGGCACAATCATGATGAACTTCGTATGGCAAAACCATGTCCAGTTTGTGCATTAGCACTCAAAGAAGCAGGCATAGATAAAGTACATTATACCACCAATGATGGGTTCCTATACGAATACAAATGATGGAAAGAGACAAAGAAAAGTATTACTACATCCCTGATTCAAATCCTGACGATGAAAACTCACCTGATACAAATTCAAAGGGTGAGAAAATCGATCGGTCGTTATTTGAGGTTGAAGTTGACCAAAACCCATATGAACCCAAGATTCAATTTAAGGATCTAATCAAAATATGGGATAATGCTTTAGAGCCAGAATTTTGTGATCATTGCATCAGGAAATTTGAAAAGGATCCTTATAAGTATCAAGGAGAAGTTTCCTCTGGTGCATGGGGAGATACTAAGAGATCTGTCGATCTTACTATCTCGGACAAAGATCATTGGGCATCTGAAGATAAAGTATTTGCAGATTGTTTGACACCTAAGATTGAAGAATATGTCAATGGTGTGACATCATTCGGACAATCTTTCGGTGACATATTCAGACTCCATGCAGTAGCAAAAAGGTTTTATGATTGTGGGTATCAGATACAAAGAACTAAACCAGGAGATTTTTATATCTGGCATAATGATTTTTCCTTGTATCAAAAGAAATATCCTAGGTATCTAACTTTTATTTGGTATTTGAATGATATTATTGAAGATGGTTATACCGAATTTAGTGATGGAACAAGAGTTCAACCAAAACAAGGTACATTGTTAATGTTCCCAGCTACTTGGACCTATGGCCACAGAGGTTATCCACCAAAATATGAGACAAAATATATTTGTACTGGATGGGTACACTCCACAGATAACCCAACATAAATAACCGTGAATCATTCGTTCGATCCATTATGGCTTTGAGACTTTTACGATTTGCACCATTGATTGTTGCTGGGGCTCTTCTAGGTGCTGGCATCCAACATGGTCAATTTCATCTATACAATAGCGTAGTTCCACACGTTCACGCAAACGGGGTTATTCACTCACACTAATATACATTTTTGTTATGAAACTTACTCTTGATCTTAGAGATTATATTGTCTCTTTTGATGATATGATGCACCCTAATACTTGTGATGAGATTGTTGCAAGATATTTGGAAAGCGATAAATGGGAAGAAGCTACAACTAGCGGATCTTCCCAAGATAATGTAAGATCTAAGTCAAGAGTATGCTATACTATTCCTGTTAGCAAATATCCTTCAGAAAAAAATATAGATCAAGCGTTATACACTGTATTCAGTAAATCTATAGCAAAATACAGTGAAAAATTTCCATTTTTTGGTGTAAGAAATGATGAAGGATATTTTCTCCTAAAATATTTGGAAGGTGGAAAGTATTCTCAACATATTGATGCTGGTTCTGATTACCACAGAACTTGTTCTGTCATTTTAGCATTAAATGATGGTTATACTGGTGGTGAACTTAAATTTTTTGATGGTCAACATACACAGGAACTTAAGAAAGGTTCAGTTGTAGTTTTTCCGTCATCTTATACTTATCCACATCAAGTCACTCCTGTGACTTCTGGTGAAAGATATTCTGTCGTTTCGTGGTTTAATTGATGACTTATTTGATTAGTAAATTCTTTGATGAAAATCAAGTTAAAAAAATTAAGAGTTCGTATAAGTATTGCACTTGGAATGACGGCCTAGAATCATATACACCCAAACCTGGATGTGAGGGTAAGGCTATTAAAAATAATCTTCAAACTAAACTATCAAATCCTGAAATTTTATATGAAGGGATGGATATGAATAGTGAGTTTATTGATTTTACCATAGCAAGAACAACACGCGATCCTTTAATTACAAGAACTCCTACTGGTGGTTACTATAGATGTCATTATGATCATTGGAACTTAGGTGACTTTAGCACTACTATATTTCTCAATGATCCAGATACTTATGCTGGTGGTGAATTGTGTCTATGGATTGATAATAAAGAGGAAAGATTTAAATTAGATGCTGGATGGGGCATCACATATGAAACTGGAACTTGTCACATGGTATCTGAAGTTGTGGCTGGTGAAAGAGATGCTGTTGTTTTCTGGTCAAAATCCTGGATTCGTGACATGAAAGACTTGCATGAAGTGAGATATTGGGATATGATGGCTAAGAGATATGAATCACAAACAAAATGTGTTTACACTGACTTGAAAGAATTTAGTGAAAACCTTGAATCACATTTTCGTGAAAAATCTTATAGGATCAGGAGAAGGTATTTGAAGAGTGATGATTGATGCCTAGACTATCAAAAGATAAGATTGCAGAACTATTTCCATGGGAAACTTTTCCCATTCGTATGGAATGGAAAGAGAAAGGTATTACAAGAGTAGCATGGTTTCAATGTCATGAGCATATGCAAAAACAATATGACAGAGTAAAGAAACCACGACTAAAAGTTGATGTTCGATATAAAGATCCATCACTAAAACCACCCGAGAAACCAAAGAGAAAACCACGGAAGAAAAAGGCCAGTTCCTGAACTGGTACAGATCCCTTGACCCTGGCACTGATTCGGGATATATTGGCCATGTTGAGAGGTTTCCCCACATGACCACCCAGTCTTTCGCTGAATACACTGCTCAGAAAGATGCACAAAATACCATTGAGCTCAACATCCGTAAGTATTGCTTGATGCTCTGCGATTGTCTCCTGCAAGATTTCAAGGGACGTAACAATGGCGGAACAAGTGATTACAAATTCTACGTTGAAACTGCCCGTAAGTATCACAAAGTCTGGATGGAAACTGGTGCTGGATCCCGTTCTATTCATGCCTTTGTTGATAAGAAGACGGGTGATGTTTTCAAACCCGCCAGTGTCAAAGCACCTGCAAAACATGTTCGTTACAATGTTTTGCGAATTGAATCCCGTGAAGAAATGTTTCGTCGTGCCGATTGGGCAGGCGGTTATCTCTATCTCTGAGGTATGATAACTAAGATGCACAGCAACGCACTAATGCCAGAACTTTCGCACCATCAATGGAAACTTATCTTCTCTGCTGTTCGTAAAGCACAGCAGAGAGAAGTTGTCTCTAGTAAATTTTATGAAGAATACAATGAGATTCTAAATGAAATTTTTATGATTGCTCATTCTGAAACTTATCTGGACAACAAATGAAAGACTGGAGAGTCTATTGCCGCACTGCTTTCAATGCACTCCGCGCCAACGCGGAGCTGTGGAATGATCCCGACTATTTTCGTCCAATCACACGCATTTACTATGATCTAGTCTTTTGTTCTGGATACAATCACACTGGATTGATCAGTGAAGCAGCACTAAATGACTCAAATGAGCGCACAAATGATCATTGTTTGTCGCCACAGTTCATTGCCAGGATGATCATGGACAATCCAGATCTGTACCTGTCCGATTATACTGTATTTGAGAATCTATTCAATCTAGCAAGAACTACAGTATGTGTCACCAAGTCTGAAAACAAGCAACTAAGCTTGCTGACGGACAATGATGGTGTGGATTACAAAGTTTATGTACCAACTAACAAAAAGTATGGACACCTGGGCATCAAACTGTATGAAAAAGTTGGACAGCAATGGAAAAATGCTGTAGAATATGATGGAAACGTTGGGGATCTTGCTCCCCAAGATCTACTAAACTACGAGGAACAATTTTTAGTCAAATGAAGTATCTAATCGTCGGATTCATCGCTGTCGTTGCATGGGAGTTTGGTCATCCTTACATCCCTGGTGTTATGGAAACCCTGGAGCATACCCATGAATGTGTATCCAACAAATAGTGATTACAAGGAAATGACGTACAAAACGTTTGAAGAACAACGTAAGTCACGTCTATCAGATTCACTCGATGAGTATCTTAATGAGGGTGATTGTGATGTAGATGTATTCTACAAAGATCTTAGGAATTGTCTTATTGAACTAAGAGATTACCACATTGAGAGAGGAAAGAAAGCGCAGGAGGCACTTGATGCAGTTCTAGGTCACAGGCCAATTCCCGAACTGGACCAAACTCCTTGACGGGGCCCCCTATCCCGTGTATATTAGCCAAGTAACCAAAGGATTCAATGCAGAACAAGCACATCGAACACATCGAAGACTCAATTCTGACTGGTGATCTGTCTGCAATCGAAACCCTTTACAATCCACAGAATGTTTCTGTGAAGATGGATGGTTCTCCTGCAATCGTGTGGGGAACCAATCCTGCCAATGGCAAATTCTTTGTTGGCACTAAAGCTGTGTTCAACAAGAAAAAGATCCGTATTGCTCACTCTCACGATGAGATTGATCAATACTATGATGATGAAGTTGCAGAGATTCTGCACACTTGCTTCAAGTATCTTCCCCGCACTGAGCAAGTCTATCAGGGTGATTTTATTGGATGGGGCAATGGCACCAAGTTTGGTCAGAATGTCATCACTTATGAGTTCCGTGAGTTTGTTACTCAAAAACTGATCATTGCTCCTCATACTTTCTACTACGATTGCTATGACAAAAAAGATCTGCGGGAGATGACTGCATTTCCACTGATTCAGATCTTCGACAATCATCCGAAGATCAAGTGGGTTCAGCCTTCCGTTGATCGTGTTCATATCAATGACGTACTTGTTCCAAAAATCAACACTGATGCGATCAAGTTTCTTGATGATGCTACTGCCAAAGTTTGCAAGCAAATTATCAATGCTTTCGTGAGAGAAGGCAAACCTTTGACTGATGCATTGCTCACCGAAATCTTTGGTTGTGTTCATCTTGCCAATCTGTATCAGATGGTGATTGAAATGAAGGAAGAGTTCATTGATTCGTTGATCATTACTGATGCACCAGATGCTTATATCAATGGCATGAAAGTGAAGCAGGAAGGGTTTGTTATCTCTGATGAATATGGTGAGATGACTAAGATCGTGGACCGTGAGATTTTCAGTGTAGCAAACTTCAACCAACGCAAGCGGTGGGCCAGTTGAGAAACTGGTCTGGCTGCCCCTAGAATCGCCTGTAAGGCGCTATACTGGCCTTGTCTGAAGGATTCCACCTAATGATCACTTCCAAAGCACAAATGCTCCGAATCATGAAAGATTGTGATGGAGCTGATACTCTCACCCGTGAACAAAAGTTTCAAGTTTTTGTCAATGTGTGTGACAACATGCTTGAACAAGGTAGAATGACCAAAGCAACTCACAAACGTTTTACTGAGATTTGGTGATGCAAACCACAACAGCAACTTATCGGATTCAAGTTACAACACCAGCGGGGCATTTGTCATTCTTAAAAGACATGCCCACCAAACCAAAGACACAAAAGGGAATCAAATCACAGAACAATAAGTTATCAAAATGGGTGGAAAAACAATATCCTAACTTTACTTCCTACGACATTTCTCTTCTCGACTCATGAACACTTTCCCCATTGATGATCAACTGGTAATTATGATTGATCGTCTAAATGCTGCGATCAATGTTTGTAATGACGCACCTAAGAATGAGGATCAAGGTTATCCTTATGCAACAGGATATTCACGTTCTGCGATGTCTGATGTTGCGGATGATCTGAGTGCCATTGTCAATCAAATGCGGGAGAAAAATATTGATTGAACTTCCTCCTACTTTCATTCATGAAGCACCCGAAGGCTATTCCTATGAAGTTACTGAACACAAGCGGAACGTCATTGCTATTTGGTTACGGGATCATCGTAAGTATTCTTATACTCATGATGATGTTCGGACTATCTGGGGATTCTATAATGGAAAAAAAGGAGAATACTATGCCCCAATCAATGCAAAGAAAGCTGGGAGTGTAGTTGACATTAAACAAACAAGGAATTACACCGCGATGCAGCTTAACTTGAAAGGTCTGGAAGTCTTCTTCTGACTGTGCCAGTTGGCAAACTGGTCCAGACCCCTTGACCAGACCCCCCATCCGATGTATATTGGCCATGTTGAGAGGAACACCCCAATGCAACTGACCACCAACGTCACCATCGTTGATTTCTTCCCCGAAGCATTTATTGCCGAGGCATGTGAAGAGAAAGGTGTGAAGACTGTTGTAAAGCGTTTCCAAAAACGTGTCACCTGGCGTAAGAATGGTCTGAAGTCTTACAGCACTGTTGGTATGATTGATGCCAAGAATGAGTGGGCATCGCGTATTGCTAACGGTGCCGAGGTGACTGACTACAACACCGACAAAATGCCTTCTTCTGAGTATATGCCAATGTTCTGCTGAGGGTCTATGTAATTGTGTCTCCAGCCGCGAGACCTCCCCTCACTCCATTTTTCTCTTTTTTCATGAACTACACTCTCCAACAACTGAAAGATCGCGTCAACACTCTCATCGACATTGATTACATGTATCAGGTGATTCAAGAGTGCGTAGATGAAGTCACTGAAGAGCAAATGATGCTACAACAACAGGAAATGGAACCAGTCTGAGAACTGGCCACTCCAGTCTCCAAAACCCCCCAATCCAGTCTATACTAACTTCAGTTCAAACAAACAAATGGGCACTCGTTCACTGATCGGCAAACAACTCAATGATGGTTCTATCCTTGGTGTTTATTGCCATTATGATGGTTATCCTGAGTACAATGGTCGGATGCTTCGTGATCACTTTGACACCGCCGATAAAGTCAACAAACTGATCGATGGTGGTGATATGTCTTGCACCTGGACAAATGCAGGATGGAACAATGAAACTCTTCCCGAATCTGGTCCTCTTCACTATACCATGCGTGGTGAATCTATCGAATCAAATCAACCCAGACTCTACAAGGATCTGAATGAGTTTCTGACTGCTGCCGATGACAATTACGGGGCAGAGTATACCTATCACTTCACAAATGCAGGTTGGGTGTGTCATGACGTTCGCCCAAATCCTTACACCACAAATAATGTCATGGAAGTCCAAATCCCTGAAGGTTCTGTCAACTAATGTTCACTCAAGAAGATCACCAATTCATTGACTTTCTTTTCGGTAAACTTACATCACTTCAAGATCCTGATCTGATCGACCTCCATGATGATGATTCAACTTGTGATCACATCGAATTTCTAAAAAATGAAGAGTCTTGATGTTACTGCAAGAATTATGGGTTCCTTCCTTGTGGTCGGAGCCTATTTTGTTGTATTACATGTCAACACAACAATTGGAGTCGCATTACATTTCATAGGAGATATTATCTCCATTCCATACTTCATCCGAACAAAATCATGGGACGTTGTAATCATGCTCACTTTCTTATTATTCATCTCTGCATCTAAACTCCTATGATTCACATTCTTTTTACACTCAAAGGTTGCCCGTTTGGATTATTAGATGATGAGGCACATATCCGAAACATTTTGATCAATGCTGCTCAATTATCTCAAAGCACATTATTGAATGTCACATCACATAAGTTTGACATTCAAGGTGTGACTGCTGTTGCTCTTCTTGCAGAATCACATATCTCAATTCATACATGGCCTGAAAAAGGTATGGCGGTCTGTGATGTCTTTACTTGTGGTGAACATACTTCCCCAAGATCAGCTGCAACTTACATGTATGAAGCAACAGGTGCCAATGACATTAAATCTGAAATTATTAAAAGGTCCGATGATTGACTATTCTCCTATTACAGACTATAATGAAATCTTGAACTATTACTATTCTAAATCTCAACTAACTAAAAAGAAGAAAACTTTGTATGAACACATCATAGACTATTATGACTATGAACAACAACTCCCAAAACAACAAAGAACGACTTAATGAGTATCTTGAAGAACTTAAACTCCTTGGTAAACAAATCAAGTCTTTAAAACAAACAGGTACAGATGTAGTCAAACAATTAGATGTTGCCCTTTTTGAAGGTCAAGATAAACAAAAGGAGAGATTAACCATATGTAAAGAGTGTGATTCTTACATAAAAAATAGAGATATGTGTAAAGAATGTGGCTGTATAATGTCTATGAAAACAAGACTGTTTGCGGCAAAATGTCCCTTGGGTAAATGGTAATGACAGAACTTCCGCAATCTAATCATCCATGGGACATAAAACCTTGCAAATACTGTGGTTGTTATCCCCCTAAAGGTCATTGGAGACCATACACCTGGATGTATAAACACCAACAGAATTGTCCACATAAACCAAAAAAGTAACCTTTTTAACATGTTAAATAAAAGGTTAAAAAAACATGGCTGTAAGGTTTGTTTTTATTGAGAATAATTCTCTGGATACTATCCAATAATACCTCTCTAAATGTCCTTGTAAATGTGCGGAGTAGTTGTAAGTAAAGCCCGTTCTAACACAGGAGAGAGTCTTTGTCAACCCCCAGATTTATCAGATCTCGTCTAAGAAAGTCTCGACGAGATAATCAACACTTATACACAAATCTCGACTAGATCGCATATATAGTGCTATAATCATCATATAAATCTCGACTAGATTCACACATGTACGACGATTTCGCACTAGATCACATCATAGAATCACTCTATGATAATCTCGACGAGAATGACACGTATACGTCAGATCTCGACGAGGAATACGCACACAACACATATGATCTCGTAGAGCTTGCATACAAGCACTATGCGTGATACAATACACATCGAGATCACACACATCACATGGCACACGTAATGTCTGTTGCACACAAGCGTCACGTACAGGTTACACTAGACATGTACGTTTATGATGATCTGGAGCTCCCAGAATGTGATGAAGAATGGGCAAAGCTTTTGGGTCTCGAAGGAGACGAAGCTGTGTCAGTAAGTGTAAAGAATGAGCCAGAATATATCTTTTAAAATATTAATCAAGTCACCCTGTGACAGTTGGAGAACTGGCACACAAAATGAGCACAGCGTCCCGAATGGTGTATTGTAGCCATGTTCGGGATTTTTTTCGTATGTTTTCTCACAAACTTCCAAACGGCAATGTTATCAGGACCGAAAATCTTCCCCGTGAACTTGCTATCAAACGGATGATAGATGAGGAGCGTTGGTGTCAAGAACACAGGGAAGAATTGGAGGTGAGTTCTCAACAGTTATTCGACGACATGTTTGGAGGTTAATTAACAACAATGTGTGCCAATAGTTTTAGTGGCACAATAAATGAGCACAGTGCTCAAAATCGTGTATTGTAGTTTCAAGTTCAAAAATTCACCAAAAAATGCAAGAAACCAAGTTCAACATTTACGGTGAAATGTTTCACTCTAATGGTTACTCTCGCAATGAGATCCTGAGTTACATTGCTGCCACAAGAGAGGAGGCATTAGCAACATGTAAGCGCCTCTATCCTAAGTTTCACATTATGTCAATCTGGGTTGATGAGAGTGAACCTGAAGTCGTAAGATTGCAACCCCTTCGCTAACACTAACTCATTCATCCACTAACTAACAACATCATGACTGAGAACTACAACATCATCGACCGCGACCAGCTTCAGGAAGCATACATCAACATGATTGTTGATGGTATGGATTGGAAAACTATGGAACAGTTTGTATACGATACGATTGACGCAAATCTTGATAATTATACCGTAGAAGAACTTATTACTGAAGTGGAAGATTATTATCCTGAGTTACTACAACAAGATGAAGTAAGTGTAACTTATGGGGACAAAATGCAGGAGAGTTCATAAAGAGAAATGCCAGGGGCCGGTTCGCCAACTGGATTTCCAAAACGGCACTGTGACCAAAATGGATCACGTCGGACCCTACGGGGAAGATCAGGAGTACGCTGTGGCATTGCAGCGGAAGCACGACATGGATCGTGCCGTGCCTGCCACTGAGCAGATCACCCGTTGGGAATGGGTGGATGGCGTCACCGCCATCGCTGACACGGTGTTCGGTTGAGGAACCGGCCCAGTCTATCACTGATTCGCCCCCAGGGGGCCCTACACTGGCCACAACACAAAAAACCGAATGGAAATTCTCACACCGAACAGCACCGCTACGATCGGCATCCACCTGCCACTGCTGACCCGCGACGTGACCATTTTTTGGGAGTCCTGCGATGAGGCAACCTATCAGGTCCGCCGCCGTGATCAGGTCCGACTGCTTGCCATGCGTCTGCTGTGTCCTGAAGACCTCTCCTATGGTCGATTCGCCAACTGGGCCAAATACGGTGCCACCTTCGCCTGAGGGGCCCTACAATAGCCACAACACAAAAAACCACCATGTTCGCAGTCCAACCAGTCTCCTTCGGATCCTTTGATGAGCACGGGGCAGATTATGCCGTGACCATTTCCCATGCTTACCGCATCGCCGGCCTTCGTCAGGCACAGGGGGAGGGCGATCAGATGATCTGGCGACTCACCACTGGGGAACCGATCGCATGGGTTCGCGTGTATGAAGACGAATCGATCGACGCTGTGACGCCCGAAGCACTGGCACTCCTAGTCTGATCAACCGTCCCCTGAGTCTCTATATTGGCCACATGAAAAACAACCAACTCCAACCAGTCCACGGCGGATGCTTCTACGTGAACGACACCGCTGCCAAGGATGACATTTGCCAGCAGGTGATGGCATCTTACATCAACAAACTCAAGGCGGAGGCACAGCATCGTGACCGTGTGCGTCAGGGTCTGGAACCTGCCAACGATGGACAGTGGACTAACTGGAACATCTCCGATCGTCACTGACCCCCTGAGGCCCTATACTGGCCACAGTTCAAACAAACCACTTCACTTTTCTCTCATGCGTAAAATCGAACAGCAAATGAACAACGCCATTTCTAACAACCAGAATTGGCAATCTGCAAACACTGCTGTTACCTTTGACGAAGAATCTAACGTCTCCACAGTGTTCCTCCACGGCAACAAAATTGCTGAGGTTGGTGATACTTTCATTCGTCTTTTTGATGGCGGTTGGCAATCCAATACCACCAAAAGTCGTCTGAATGCTATTCTCCAAGAGCATGGAGATGTTGGCGATCGTGTATTCCAAAAGGCATTCGATTGGTTCGTTTCGATGAACACTGCTCAAGGAATTACAACCGTTCCGTTCTTCTCTTCCATGAAACTTGCTAACCTTTGAGTTACACTGATCCCTGTACAATCGCCCTTCAATTTCAAACAATGTACGACGACCTTTTTTCTGAAATCGCTGATGCCCCTGGTGAGATCTTCGATATTCCTGAACTTCGTGATCTTCGTGATGATAACAACGACGATGACAAGTTCAACGTCGAGGAATACATCAACGGCAACATCGACTATTGATCAACAACAACTAGTTCGTCCTTAACTAACAACAACTCATGGCAATCTTCTCAATGTGCAGTGACATCGAAACCCAACAGATTCGCTGGGTTGAGCGTAACATTCAGACAGACATTCAACGCCCCTTGGGTCAACAGTTCCCACCTGAAGCTGCATTCTTCGCTGGTTGCTACTCTGACAAATATCAGCAGGAAGCATTAGATAAGATCCCAAGCTTTGAATAACATTTAAGGGGGTAACATTGCCCCCTTTTTTAACAGTTATTGGCGGCGCGGTTATTGTTAATTAGCGCGGCGATGGCCCCCCGTGTTTAAAATGGGTAGGATCCCCTAATCTATAAAGTGTTACCCAAGCGGGCTTTATGTTACGCAGAATACTTTTTAGAAAACCCCCGTCCCATATATAATCGAAGAACGGAAACATTGATATGAAAAAAAATTCTGGGCCAGTTTATCTAACCGTAGAGGTCGATCCTGTAACTCACGATTATATGATATTGCTCCCAGAGTATTTGGTGAACGATATGGGATGGTACGACGGGACGTGTCTCATAGCGAATGTCGATGGGAATGACATTGTTTTAGAGACTGGAGAGGACTGTCCCGTGGATGATTGACAGGCGCTATATAATACGTTAGAATAACTGAGTTCATCATTCACGACATGGCGAAAGGATTTACGATTAAGGCGAAACCGCCTGCGAAGAAAGCTTCTGTTCCAGAGTGGGACTACGATAAAGCTAGAGAAATGATCAAGGGTAAGACAGTTGTATTCTGTCTGCCTGGTCGAGGGGTATCATATACGTATCTGAAGAATTTTGTACAACTCTGTTTTGATCTAGTGCAGTATGGTGCTAGCATTCAGATCAGTCAGGACTATTCTTCCATGGTAAACTTTGCAAGGTGCAAGTGTCTTGGAGCGAATGTCCTACGAGGACCTGATCAGATTCCCTGGGATGGCAAGCTAAAGTATGACTATCAGTTGTGGATCGATAGTGACATCGTATTCAACACTGAGAAGTTCCTACAACTCGTTCTAATGGACGAAGACATCGCTTCGGGGTGGTACTGTACCGAAGACGGAAAGACCACCTCTGTGGCGCACTGGCTAGAGGAAGACGACTTCGCTAAGAATGGTGGAGTGATGAATCACGAAACTCTAGATACGATGAAGAATCGTAAGAAGCCTTTCACAGTCGATTATGCAGGTTTCGGATGGATCCTAATCAAGCATGGAGTGTTTGAGAATGAGCAAATGAAGTATCCTTGGTTTGCTCCGAAGATGCAAGTCTTTGAGAGTGGTGATGTACAGGACATGTGTGGAGAGGATGTCTCCTTCTGTCTGGATGCGATTGCCGCAGGATATAAGATCTGGTGTGATCCCCGCATCAGAGTTGGTCACGAAAAATCTCGCGTTATCTGAGGAGGTCGCAATGCCTAGAAAGAAAAAGAACTATTACTACAATGTCTACCGTGGCGCGGAGCTCGTCCACGAAGAGTTGACAGAAGAGGAGTTCATGGATAAAATGGAGTGGTACGCACATGAGTACTACATGACACAGGATCCTTCATTGAATCCTGCAAACTTCCGTCACGAAATGAAGCAACTACTAGAGGAGTGATTTAATTATGGCAGTTCGTTCTAAAGTCGGTCTAGTCAAAGATGGGTTTATGCCTGGTAAGCCCAAAAAAACTCGGCAAGGCAATAGCAAGAACACAAAATTCGCGGCGTCGTCCCGTAACTCGGCTCGTAAGCCTTATAAAGGTCAAGGTCGCTAAGGGTTAAATAGGTGAAGATACATTAAGTCATTATGGCTGCTTTAATTTGCAATCTTCCCTCAGTTGAAGTTTGGGTTCGCAAAGAATATCTCACTGATCATCAAAGTGGTCATGGTGAATTTGTAAAAGGCGTTTGGGTATCGGCTAAGTCGATTCCTGGACGCGCTTTTTATTTTGAGACATACTTACCAGAGTATGCTGCAATGTACGATAAACTGCCCATCAGCGCGTTTCTCTCGGAACCAAAGACACCCGATCCTGATATGGATCTACCAAATCTACAGTTTTGGAACTGTATGGACTATGGTGTAGTTGCCGTTCAGAAGCAGTTTATCGGTTCAATGGACTATGAACTATATACACGCGACTTCGGCATCCAGAGAGGCACCTATGTGTGTACTCTAGACAATTATCACCAGGATCCAGACGTGATTGACTATGCCACAAGTGAAAATCCTGCCGAACATAAGTCATCAAACCTCATTGAATTAGAAAATGGGCAGTATGCATTGTATCCAAACAACAGAATGCGTATTTTTGACAACAGTTTGACTCCTGTTGATCCCAAAATGCCTGATTTTAAGGTTTCGACGCAATATTACAGTGTAGAAAATGGTTATGAGCGACTTGGGATGGGTCGTGAAGACGAATATTTTTGGAAAACAGCGAAAGAACGAGAAAATATTGAAAAAAGTGAAGACATGTACCATTCTCAAGAAGGTCGGTATGAAGATGTGCAGTGAAACCTCTCTAAATACATAAAGTACTAGGTCGATTAATGGCAACTCAAAGGGTTTCAAGAGCATTTAAGGACATTTCGTTCTCTTTTGAGGCTCATCCTGTCACAAAAGACCTACCTATTTTAAAAAATGAGAGGGCGATTCAGAAAGCCGTTCGTAATTTGGTCCAAACTAACTTCACTGAGAGGTTTTTTGACTCAGATCTGGGTTCACCAGTAGGTGATCTACTATTTTCCTTTGTTGATTTTGGTACTTCCACCCAAATTGCAGAAGAAATCAGACTGGTAATCAATCAATACGAACCTAGAGTCGATAATGTTAAAGTGAATGTGAGACCAGCGCCCGATAGAAATGAATTTGAATGCGTTGTTGCATATAATATTGTTGGTTTAGACATTCCAGCACAAGAATTCTCCTTCGTATTAGAGGCTACCAGATAAAATGCCATTCACAAAGTACGCAAACTTAGATTTTGCTCAAATCAGGACGCAAATCAAAGATTATTTGAGAGCAAATTCTGATTTTTCTGATTTTGACTTTGAAGGATCGAACTTTTCTGTCCTGATAGACACGCTTGCTTATAATACTTACATCAGCGCATTCAATGCGAACATGGTTGTCAATGAATCTTTCATTGAATCTGCCGCATTGAGAGAAAATGTCGTCTCATTAGCGAGAAATATTGGATATACGCCTAGATCAAGGACTGCAGCTAAGTCAATAATATCATTTTCTGTTAAATTTTCTGGTTCAAGTCAAACTGTAACTCTAAAAGCAGGATTAGTTTGTACTGGTAACACAAAAAATACTAGTTTTGTATTCTCTATACCAGAAGATATTACCACAACATCACCTTTAGATGATCCATTAGACAATCAGATTGGTGCTAGAACTGCAACTTTCTCAAATATTGAAGTCTATCAGGGTTCATACGCAACTAAGAAATTTAATGTTGATACATCACTAGATCAAAGATTTATTATTCCAAATCCATCAGTAGATACTGATACATTAAGGGTAAGAGTCAAAGGCCCTCAAGACATGACTCTGGGTGATGAATATGTAAAATCAGATACTTTATTTAAAATCGGTTCGACTTCCGAAGTTTTCTTCTTACAAGAAGTAAAAGATGAAAAGTATGAATTACTGTTTGGTGATGGTGTTATTGGTAAAGCACTAGAAACAGGAAGTCAAATTAATGCATCATTCATTATAACTGATGGACTGGAAGGTAATGGTGTCACAAACTTTAGCTTTGCTGGAGTTCTAAGAGGTGCTGAAGAAAACAGAATTTCACCATCTAATGGTATAACGATAACAACCAACCAGAAGGCGCAAGGAGGCGCTGAGATAGAGTCTTTACAGTCTATTAAATACTTTGCTCCTAGGTCATATTCATCACAGTATAGAGCGGTTACGGCTAGTGATTACGAAGCAATCGTAAAACAAATTTTTCCCGATACCGAATCTGTTTCTGTGGTTGGTGGTGAAGAAATGACACCACCAAGATTTGGTGAAGTTGAAATATCAATCAAACCTAAGAATGATTATTTTATATCTGACTTTAACAAAGGAATTATTCTAAGTAGATTGAAAGATTATGCAGTTGCTGGAATTAAGCAATCTATTGTTGATCTTGAAATTCTTTCAATAGAACTCGATACTTTTGTATATTACAATGGAAGTAGAGTTTCTAGTTTGGACACTCTAAAGAGTAATGTTGTATCAACACTATCTGAATTTGCAGATTCTGAAGATCTTAATAATTTTGGTGGAAGATTTAAATATAGCAAATTATTAAATGTTATTGACGCCACTGATAGTGCAATTACTTCTAATATTACAAAAGTAAAAATTAGAAGAAATATGAGAACTATCCTGAACAATCCAGCTCAATATGAGTTGTGTTTTGGAAATCAGTTTCATGTAAATCCAGCAGGAGCAAATATCAAATCAACAGGATTTAATGTTGCAGGTATTCCTGAAATTCTGTACATGACAGATACACCAACTATGCTTCCTAATGGCACTTATGAGAGTGGTATTGTTTCATTTATTGCTATTGATGAAAATGGTGTAGCGTCTACAAAAGTTCAAAATGCTGGAGTTGTAGATTACAAAACAGGTGAGATTAATATTTTCACTATTAACATAGTTAGTACAGTGGTTGTTAATGGAATTGTAGAAGTTCAGGCATTCCCAGAAAGCAATGATGTTATTGGATTAGAAAACTTATTTGTTGAATTATCAATCGACAAAAGCACGATAAATATGGTGAAGGACACAATTACTTCTGGTGAACAAGTTTCGGGAATCGGATTCCCAGTGACTTCAAGTTACTCAAACGGCAAACTAACAAGGTAAAATGATAGAGACTGGAATTGATACGAGAGTAAAAGTTAATCAAATTATTGAAAGTCAATTACCGTCTTATGTTTCCGTAGAAACACCAAAGGCGGTTGACTTCTTAAAGCAGTATTACAAATCACAAGATTCTCAGGGTAGCCCTGGGGATTTGATTGATAATCTTGATCAATATCTAAAGTTTGATAATATTACATCAGATATCGTCTCTGGCGTTACTACTTTGACATCAGCTGTATCAAGTAGTGATACCGTTGTTAACGTTGAATCTACTAAGGGATATCCAAATAAAGATGGTGTATTTAAGATTAATAATGAGATAATCTATTACACTGGCATTACTACAAATTCATTTACTGGATGTATTCGTGGATTTAGTGGTATTAGTAATTATTCTAATGGCGAAGTAATATTCAAAGAAACAGAAGCAGAGGCTCATACTGTCGGTATGGGTGTGACCAATCTCAGCACCCTATTCTTACGTGAATTTTTTAGAAACCTAAAGGTATTATATGCACCAGGTTTTGAAGATGAGTCTTTTGACGAAGATCTCAATATCAACAACTTAGTTAAAAATTTAAAATCATTCTACCAATCAAAGGGAACTGGAGAATCAATTAACACTCTAATTTCTATTTTATTTGGTCAACAATCAAGTGTTAGAAAACAATCAGAATTTCTATTTGAACCATCCCAAGCATCATTCAGAAGAAGACTAGTACTAGTTGCAGAAAAGGTTGGTGGTGGAAATCCACTCAATCTTTCTGGACAGACATTGTTCCAAGATGATAATGAAAATTCTACAGAAATTAATGGCGCTTCAGCTCCAATTTCTGAAGTAGAGAACACTATTAGAGGTGGAAGATCATATTATACAATCTATCTCTATCAAAGATATCAGGATCCTTCCCCTGGATTTGAAGGAACATTTTCAATAACACCACAATCAAAATGTATTGGTGACGTTCTGATTGGTGATGATGTCATTACAGTTGATAGTACAATTGGTTTCCCCAAGTCTGGTGTTTTGGTCAGTGGTACAAATACCATTACATATACTGATAAAACAATTACTCAGTTCTTAGGTTGCTCTGGAATTACTCAAAATATTCCAGCTGCGACAAGTATTAGAACTAACGACATCGTATATGGTTATACCACAGATACAAATGAAAAAGTTGAATTAAGATTAACGGGTGTAATTTCTGAATTTGATCCCCAAGAGCAAATCTATAATGCTCAGATTGGAGAAATTTATAGAACAAAATCTATTGGTGCAAATATTGATAACCCATCAAGTGAAAAAACTTATGAAGAAATCTCATTCAATTCTTGGAAGTATAATACGGCATCTAGTATAGAAGTTAACAGATTTAATGGATCTGTTTTCGTATTAGAGAGAGATTTAGATGATGCATATCTCCGTAATGGTGATAATGTTGAAATTGTTAATAGAGGTGATCGTGATGTTGTTGTAGGATTAGCTACTGTTTCTATTACTGGAAATAGAGAAGTTGTTTTATCTGGTGATGGAATTACCAACTTGGTACAGGGAAGAGGTTATGATATTAGACGAATTGTAAAAAAAGCATCAAGTTCTGGCATTGAATTAGAATATGGAAATGATAAACTAATATCAAATATTCTAAACACTTATATTACAAAAGACAAGAGTGAGATGTATGTAGCATCGAATTCTCTTCCTGATTATAACATTGATTTGAATCAAGTTGAATCTTCAATAGCAGAGGCATCTTTATCATCTGGATCTATTGAAGATTTAGATACCGATAGTGGCAACTATAATATTGTTTCTTTTCCAACCAATGTTCCTTTCATAACTGGTGACGAAGTAGTTTATTCTGCTGGAACAGCAACTGATCCAATTGAAGGACTTGAGTTTGGTAGAAGTTATTTTGTTGAGGTTCTAAGCCCAAATAACAAAGTAAAACTCTATGTTGCAAGATCATTTATTGATAGTGGTAGAAATATAAAAATAAATGTTCCTTTAAGTGGAGATACTGGTAGTCATGTATTTTCTCTAGAAGAGCAAGTTAATAAAAAAATTAATCCACAGAAAATTCTCAAAAAGTTTTCTTTAATAAGATCATTAGATACTGGTGCTGAAACTTCTACAGTTGCTGGTGCTTGTGGTATTCTTGAGAATGGTGTAGAAGTTACAAACTATAAAACTGACGATAAAGTATTTTTTGGTCCAGTTGAAAAAATTGATGTTTTCAATTCTGGCGAAAATTATGATGTTGTAAATCCACCAAAATTAGTAATTTCTGGATCAGATAATAATGGAAGAACTGCAGCTTCAAATGTTGCAGTAAGAGGAACTTTACAGGATGTTCTAATTGATCCACAAGAGTTTAGCATTGATCAGGTCTTAAGCGTAACTGTTAATGGTGGTAATGGTGCTGGAGCGAGAGTTGAACCTATTGTTCTAGATGTATTCAGAGAAGTTGGATTTAATGGAAAAAATGCCAGTGATGGTGGTGGAGTCTCCGTTTATTTTGATTCTATTAGAACAATTAATAATCACAATTTCGGAAATGGTGAAGAAGTTGTATATGATCCAAACGGCAACAAATCAATTGCTATCACTGGTTTTGGACAAACTAATTTCACAGGAAATTTCTTAGAAACTGGTGGTAAATATTTTACTGAAATTATTGATCCAACATCATTTAGATTGTATGAAAGTATCGCAGATTTCAACAGTGGTATAAACACTGTTGGATTTAGTACTGGTAGTAATAGTGGTGGTTTCCATAAGTTTAGGACAGCAAACCAAACAAAACAAATAACAGGTGTTAATGTTTTAGATAGTGGATCTGGTTATGAGAATAGAGCTGTCGCTATTCAAACTACAGGGATTACGACTTCAAACAATTCATTTAATTTCAAAAATCATGGATACTCCACAGGTGAATTAGTTACTTATTCTGCATCTGGTGATAAGATACCAGAACTATCAACTGAAGATCAATATTATATTTTAAAAATTGATGACAATAATTTTAGAATTGCAAATGCTGGTGTAGCAGGGACCAATCCCACTAATTTCAATAGAGGTCTTGCCGAAAGAATCACAGGTATTGGAACTGGTCTTCATACTTTTAATTATCCACCAGTAACTGTTGATGTTGCAGTATCAATTGCAAACACTGTTGGTGTGGTTACAGCTACACCTGTTGTTAAAGGTGAAATTGTAGATACTTTATTGTATGATGGTGGTTCATCATATGGATCAAAGGTACTTAATTTCCATAAGAGACCAACTGTAGATATTAAAACTGGCACTGGTGTAGAATTGCAACCAGTAATTGTTGATAAGAAAATTATTGATATCTTAGTAACACAACCTGGAAATAATTATTTCTCTCCACCAGATGTTGTTATTAGTAGTGAATCTGGATCTGGATGTAAAGCCAGAGCACTTGTGAATGATAATGGAAATGTTACTGACGTAATTATATTAAGAACTGGTAACAACTATGTTGCATCAAACACCTCAGTTGAGGGTATTTCAAGAGGGTCTGGGGCACTTTTACGCCCATCTGTTAGAAATCTGACTATTAACAATAGAGTTAGATTTGCTGACTATAATGGAGAGGCTTTAGTTGATAAAGGTGAAAATGGACTCCAGTATTGTGCTGTTGGATATAATCCAAAGTTACAAGCAGACTTCCAAGATTTGGATCCAACAAAACATTCACCTCTAATTGGGTGGGCATATGATGGAAATCCAATTTATGGGTGTTATGGTTATACTGATCCAGATAGCACAACATCAATCATTAAACTGATTGAGTCTGGATATACTATTGATATTACACAAGTCGAAGACAGACCCTCTGGATTTGAATCTGGACTGTTCTTAGAAGATTACATATTCAATGATTCTGGTGATCTCGATAAGCATAATGGTAGATTTACAAAAACTCCAGAATTTCCAAATGGCACCTATGCTTATTTTGCGACTCTAAAATTAGATTCATTTACTGGAGATCTTGTATCTAGTTTCCCATATTTCATTGGAAATTCTTACAGATCCAATATTGTACCAGAAAATCTTGCTGGATCTTCAATATCACTAACTCAAGATTTTGATTTTATTGGAAATGAATTAATTAGAAATACTTTCCCATATAATGTATCTGTAGTTGGTGCAGATTATGACTTCTTCACCCAACCATATAATTTTGATAATCAAGATATTACTGTACAATCAAGATCTACTGGTGGCGTAACTGGTCTTGCTATTGTTAATAAAGGTAGAAATTATAAAGTTGGTGATAGTGTTGTATTTGATAATACTAGAACCACTGGTGGTGCAGTTGCAGCTCAGGTATTTGAGGTTACTGGAACAGATGTTCAAAGTATTACAAAAGAATTTTTAACATACGATAAGTTTGTATTTGAAACTTTAAATGATAATCAAGTAATTGCCTCTATTTCAACCTATCACGATCTTGAAGCTGGAAATATCGTTAAGATATCTGGTCTTTCTACTTATGTTGCTCAGTTAGCAGGTGATAAGTCGATTGGTGTTCCAATTGATGATTTTAGTTTAACTGAGAATGTTCCATTAGAATCTGTGGGTGGGATGACCACAGATCTTCCAGTTTCGAGAGTTCCTGAGTTTTTAAGACCAAACACTGAAATTGAAATTAACGATGAAACTGTAACTGTTTTAAATGTTTTTAAACCATTAAATATTTTTGGAAGATTTAACAATATTATTAGAGTCAAGAGAGGAACAACTGGTTCTGGACACACTGTTGGTGCTGCACTAACAGTCAAGCCAAGTCAATTTATATTTTCTTTCGATGGAGCAACTTTAGATTCCAAACCAAATGACGTTGTATATTTCAATCCAACCGAAGCAGTTGGATTTGGAACAACTACTGGTATCGCAGTAGATAGATCATATGAAATTGGTGGCATAACAACAGATAGAAGTATTCCAACATATTCAATCTATCTTGAGAATCATCCATTCGTTGATAATCAAGAAATTAAAATTATTAAACCAGGTGATCGTAATCCTATCGCAGTATCTACAGTTGGTGCTGGTGCAACATTTAACTTACCAATAAGTGGTCAAGAACAATTAGTATATGTTGTCAACAAAGGTCCCAACACCATTGGCATTAAAACAACACTGGATTCTACTGAGATTAACTTTATCAGTTGTGATTCGGATGATTATGAATATCAAGTTCAATCAAACTTTAAGCAAATAACTGGTAAAGTTGAAAGACTCACTGCAAGAGTTTCAACTGGATCTTCTCATGGATTGCAAAAAGATGATTCAGTTAAATTCGAGGTAAAACCAAATCTAACTGTTGGTATTGGAACATCAACGGCTGTAAGAATTAAGTTTGAAGAATTTATTCAAAACGTTGTAGTTGATCAAATTGGTTTTAGTTCATCTTCTGTTGGTCTTTCAAGTTCAAGATTTAATATTGAAAGTCATGGTTTAGTCACTGGAGATCTAGTATTCTATAATGCAGATGAAACAACGGGCATTGATACTGGAAAATATTTTGTCTTCTCTGGTGATCCAGATTCATTCTCTCTTGCAGAAACTCTAACTGACTTGTCTGGAGAAACTCTGACATTAGTTGGATTCACTACTGTTGGTGGTTCATCACATACAATCTCTAAAGTTAACCCAGAAATAGAAGTAACAAGAAATAATAGTCTTAAATTTGACCTATCAGATCCAACATTGTCTGGATATAATTTCAAAATTTTCTATGACAAAGAATATAGAAATGAAATTGTAGGAACAGGACAGTCTACCGCATTTGAAATTATAGGAATAGGAACTGCTGGCCTAGGAACTGCTAGTGCTACAATTCAATTTAATGAATATCTACCAGAACAACTTTTCTACAATCTAGAAAAAATATCAGACAATACTCTGGTCGAATCAGATGATGCAACACAAAATTTCTCAAGAATTTTGTATGTTGATAGTGAATATTCTAAACAATCAACAGTTGTTGGATTGGGAACTACAGTTACAACATTCCTAATTAATCTCCCAGATAAACCAGAAAAAGACTCATATGTCAAATCTGAAGTTGACAAGATTGAATACACGACAAGATCAACTAGTGCTTTTGGTGGAATCTCCAAAATAGATATTTTATCACAAGGATTTGAATATGATAGACTTCCTGGAATAAGCACAATCACATCAGAAATTGGTGTTGATGCCGAGTTAATTCCAAAATCACAAGAAATTGGTCGTCTTAATCTTGTTGAAGTTAAAAAACCAGGATTTGATTTTGCAGTAGATAAAACTCTAAAACCAGTCGCTGATATTCCAGCTCTCCATGAAGTTACTGGATATTTTACAACTGGCGCTGTTAGACCTGTCTTTGGTGGTAGAAATTTCATTAGTCCTCCTAATCTAGTTCTTGTAAACTCAGTTACAAATGAACAAGTTGATGGTGTATCTCTACTTGCAAATTTGGATGGTGGTAGTATTGACTCTGTAGAAATTATCAACGCAGGAGCTGGACTTCAGGGTGTTGGACATAGTGTATTCAGTCTAATTAATGATAACGGACTAAGTATCACTAAAATTGATAGTGTTCAAACTGGTATCATGACTCTAACGGTTGTGACACCTGTTCTAGGATTCACTACAAATCCATTAGTTCCTGGAGATGAAGTATTTGTTGATGGTATTCAAGAATATACTGGAGAAGGTGATGGATTTAACTCAAAAGACTATGGATTTAGATTCTTTGAAGTAACAAGTTTCAATGGTGGCATTAACCCTGCTGAAGTCACAATTGATCTATCTGGTATTGGAACTGGAGCTCCTGGTGTTGGTGTTACTAATGTAAACTTTGGATCTATCGTAAAGAAAGATGCATATCCAACATTCTTTGTTGAAATTGCTCCCAAACCTTTCATTAACAATGAACCATTAGAATTAGTTAATGAATCTGGAGAAAGAACTAAGATTAATTTGACTGTTGAGTCAAATGAAGATGCTATTTTCAAAACTAGAGGTGCATATGAATTAGAACCTGGAGATAAAGTCTATGGTTCTGTCTCTGGTGCAGAAGCCGTCATTGTTGAAGCTAAGAGATTCAATGCTTTCTATGATGTTGGTTATGGTTCAACCATCAATTTTGGTTGGTTGGATAATAGAGGTATTTTAAATGAAGATACTCAAGTTGTTCCCGATAATGATTATTATCAAAGATTGGCATATAGTATTAAGAGTCCTGTAAAATATGAAGATCTAATTGGTCCAGTCAATCGTCTTGCACACATTTCTGGAACAAAGAATTTTGCAGATACTGAAGTCACCTCTGTTGCTGTTGCTGCTACTAATGCAATTGATGATGGAACACAATCATTGGTTATTGATTTGTTCAATCAATCCGATGTAACAACTAACAATTTCTTCGACTTTGCCGTTGATACTGACGTTGATCAAAATGTAACTAATTTTGCCCAAGTTGCTACAAACTCTATTAAGTTTGGAACCAAAAAACTAACAAATTATATTGAGTGTATTACAAACAGAGTTCTTCAAATTGATGATATCAGTGAGTCATTTATTGACAGAGAAAACTTAGTTGGTACTTTTAAAGATATTATTTCATTCCCTGCAGGAACAGGGTATTCAAGATTTACAGTTATTGTAACCGATGCTATTGATTTAACATCTTATCAGGTTTATGATGTTGTAATTCTTTCTGATGGAAATAACAATTCATACATTCTTGAAAAATCTAACATCAAGTCAAATCCACAATTGGGAGTTGCTCTTGAAGAAGAAAAAGAAAGTCTAGGTGAAATTACAGCATTCTATGATCAAACATTTGGAACGATGAATCTTAGATTCACACCTTCCAATCCAGATAAAACTTATAACTTAAAAGCTTTCCGTCAATTATTCGATTCAAGATCAAGTGGTATTGGATCTGTTATCATCGGGGACACCACACTCATCGGTGTTACAACATCTGTTGGAATTGGTTCCACTGAGCAAATAGTTGGTCTTGCATCTAGTGAATTTAATTCAGCGTTTGCATACGTTGAAATTTTAGATGAAGTAACTTCTGAGCGTCAATATGCTGAAGTGTCTGTTCTTCATGATGGTGTAAATGGATTCATTGCTGATTATGGATTTGATACTAGTGATAGATTATTAAACTATAGTCCAATTGGTACTTTTGGTGTAAATTATGATACTAGTGGAACTGATGATGTTGTAAAACTAGAATTCCATAATAACGTTGGCAATCCAACTCTGGTCAAATCCAACGTAATTGGATTTACCACAACTAGCGTTGGTATTAGATCATCATTCTTCAAACTATCAACTCAGGCAGACGGTACTGAAAGAACCGCAAGACTAGAGTCCAATGTAATTGAAGAAACCATGGCTGGTTATGGTATTACTGTTGTTGGAATTACATCACTATTTGATCGTGTTTCTAAGTCCATAATTAGAGTATCAAGTGGAAATACACAGTCCATGAGTCAAGTCATGATGACTCAAGAGGCTGGTCAAAGAGACATTTTTGTACTCGAATATCCTCAACTAGGAGTAAATACTGCTATTGGTCTTGGCACATTTACATCGGAATATGATGGAATCTTTGCCAAATTGCTATTCAAACCAGATAGCAAATTTGCTGGTGATCAAATCAGAATTGAAGAATTTAGTGAAATTATTTACGGAGATCAAGATACAAACATACTTGCAATTGATGAGTTTGGTGCAGGTACTGTCATTGAGGAAGTAATTCAGTCAATCTATACACCACAAGATAGAACTAACTTTACTCTTTCATATGAAGGATATCCAATTTTCGCAAGAAGATTTAATCCTGGAAATTCCTCTGTATTCGATTCTACAACAGGAAATATTTTCCTTGAGAGTCATTTCTTGAACTCTGGTCAAGATGTTAAGTATTCTCCTGGATCAACTATTATTGGTATCAATTCAGAACCTATCACAATTGGTTCTACAACTGCTGGTGGTGGTGGAGTAATTGGTGATATTAGAGATGGTGTAGATATTGTTTCTGCTGCAAGTACAAATACTGGAATCGCAGTTGGTGATGAATTCTTTGGTCCTGGTGTTGCAGCTGGTGCTACAATTGTAAGTATCGGTAACACATTTAGATTCTTCCTTGGAGACTCTGATGGCACCAAAGTCATTACTGGCATTGCAAACACCACAATCATTGCCATTGGCGATACAATTAGAGAACTTGTTACAGAAACTGGATTTGGAACTGTAACTGCAATCGGTGATCAACAAATCACTGTTGAAAATAATGTTCCTGTTGGTGTTGGCAGCACATATTATTCAGAGAGACTTGGCATTGGTATTACCATGTCTGCAGTTGCGACTGCAACC
>LUMQ01000174.1_pt1 | contig 29656 bp, 46 predicted proteins | sample 729621 | NCBI WGS metagenome assembly LUMQ01 (sample SAMN03860259, study PRJNA289734) | marine metagenome | biome: seawater column; feature: ocean; material: water; isolation source: Red Sea water column Station 12 - depth 25m | place: Saudi Arabia: Red Sea | collected 2011-10-15 | depth 25 m | reverse complement strand
AGAAGAAGAAAGTTGGATCAAGGCAGAAAATTGGTTGTCTTGTCAAGATACACAACTTGAACTTGAACAAGGCGAAGAAACCTTTGTTGGTATTGACATGGCACTTAGACATGACAGTGTTGCTATTGTTTATGGACAAAAAGATGACAATGAAGTTGTGAACATGAAAGCTAAGATATGGAAACCAGAAGATCAAGTTTATATGGATTACCAAGAAATTGAAGCGTATGTAATTGAATTGATGAAATTATATAAAGTAAAAGAAGTTGCATACGATCCAGCGTTTTTTGAAAGATCTGCGCAAGTTTTGTTAGATCGTGGTGTTCCAATGGTAAACTTCCCGCAAACTCATAGTCGTATGATCCCCGCTTGTGGGAACGCATACGATATGATTGTAAACAATAAAGTAAGACATGACGGTGATCCAACGTTTACTGACCAAGTAATGTCAGCGGCGCAAAAAATAACAGACATGGGTTGGCGTTTGTCCAAAGGTAGATCCAAAAGAAAGATTGACGCATGTATTGCAATGGTGCTTATGTTGGATCGTATAACTGCACCGATACCAGAAGAAGATGATCCAGAAGTGTCTATAATCAACCTATGAATAATTATATAACAACAATCGCAGATCTTATTGGTGTAGCACTTATAATTTATGGTGTATATACAGTTAATGTATCACTTGCTTATATAGTAGGTGGCGCATTTATAATATTAGGAAGTTATTTACAAGCTAGATGAGTTTATTCAAAAAAACGGAAAACAGGGACGCGGCACTTGGTAACTTAGTTGATCTTCTTGCATTGCGTGAGGGTGGCTTAACAAACCAAACTGGCGAAAAAGTCAATGAAATGTCTGCACTCGGCATATCAACTGTTTATTCTGCAATTTCTTTACTTGCTGACAGTATTGCATTACTTCCAATTAAAACTGTTAGATATGATAGTGAAAAAACTATTTTTACAGACAAACCAAAGTTTTTAGAAAAACCAAATCAAAACCAAACAATTTTTCAATGTATTCATGAAATCATAACTTCGCTTGCAATGCACGGTAATGCGTTTGTTTTGGTAGATAAAGATAGGCAAGGTCGTCCAATTGCAATGCAACCTATACACCCAGAAAAAGTAAAGTGCGAAATGCAAGGAAGCGAAAAAGTATTTATGTTACAAGGTGCAAAGGGTGAGTATTCAAGAAGAATTACAAGAAACAACATGTTGCATTTTACTTGGTATCAATATCCCGGCCAATTAATGGGGATCAGTCCATTACGTACCCAAAGTAATACTTATGGATTAGCATTGGCAATGGAAAGACATATTGCACAATTCTATGGACAAGGTGGAACACCGTCCAGTGTTTTAGAAACAGATAGAGATCTGACAAGCGAACAAGCAAAAACCTTAAAAGAAACATGGCTTGGAAATCATAATAGAAACAGAAAACCAGCAGTTCTTACAGGTGGATTAAAATGGAAAGCTATAAGCGCTTCTGCTGGAACAGAGCTTATAGAAGCACGTGAACAAATAGTTCATGAGATTGCAAGAGTTTTTAGAATACCAGCACACATGTTGCTTGCAAAAGACGGATCAAATGTATATTCAAATATTGAAAGCAATGGATTGCAGTTTATTCGTCATACACTTCTGCCGTGGATTAGAAGAATAGAGGACGGATTAACAACATTGTTACCAAACAAACAATACGTAAAAATGGACACTGCTGAATTTGCACGTGCAGACCAATTAAGTCGTGTTAGAAGTTTTCAAGTTGCAATTTCTTCTGGAATAATGACACCAAACGAAGCAAGGGCAAAAATGGATTTAGAGCCTTACGCAGGTGGTGACAAATTCTATCTAGGTTTACAAGGTGCAATGGTTGATCCAACTATTGAGCCACTTGGTAAAGATGAACATAGTCCAACAGAAACTTTAACTGAAGTTGAAGAATAATGCCTTACAGTATAGAAGATAACAATCCAGATTGTAACGGATTTGCAGTTGTCAAAGATGATGATAAAAAAATTATGGGTTGTCATGAAACAAAAGAAAAAGCACAAGATCAGATTACTGCGTTAAATATTGCAGAACAAGAATATCAAAGACAATCAATGCCAGAACAAGATCTTTATGAAACAGAAGAAGAAGCACTTGCAAAAGCAAAAGAAATAGGTTGTGTTGGTACACACACACATGAAGTAAATGGCAAGATTATGTATATGCCTTGTGAAAAAATGGAAGATTACACAAAACTTACTGGTGGGGAACATACAGATGAAGATGATCCAACTTTGCAATATAACAATGACGATCAAGAAAAAGAACAACGTCAAGTTGACAGAAAACCACCAAAGTTTATGCAAGAAAATGCACAACGTGGTTTGGATAATTTAGACAAAGCTGGTGACGGTTTAGTTGATGAAACTGTTAGACAAGCAAGAATAATGGCAAAAGGGGATCCATTAAGTATTGACAAAATAGTAAAAATAAGGGCATGGCATGCACGTCACCTTAGCGATCTTGATCGTGAAAAAAGCAATCCCAACGATCCAGATACTTGGAAAGCGTCAGACGTGGCCTTTTTGCTTTGGGGTAGCAACCCATTTACAAATCCTATGGAAGCACACGATTGGGCAGAAAGAAAGATTGCACAACTTATAAACGCTGGCGAATATGAGCCAAGAAAAAAACACAGTGATAGTTCAACACCAGCACCAAAAAAAGATCAAATAAAAGGCAGTAAGAAAAATCCAAAGGGATCTGCAACAGGTAAGCAAGGTGGCATAAAATTTAGCGAAGCAACAGAAAAAGCTATTAGAGGACGTATTGAAAAACATAACGAAGATGTCAAAAGCATGGCAACATGGCGTAAATTAAAAATGGGTACTGCAAAAGCAGTTGTTAGACGTGGCTTTGGTGCATATAGCACTTCACACCGTCCCGGCGTAAGTCGTCAAGCATGGGGATTAGCAAGACTTCGTGCATTTAGTTATTTGTTAAAAAATGATAGGCCACAAAATCCAGCTTATAAAAGTGATAACGATCTGCTTCCAGAACAACACCCAAGATATTCAAAGAAAGAGGAAAAAAGTATGAACGATCAACATATTGAAGTATTAGATCCAGTGGTTGCTATATCAAACACTATGGAAACCCAAAAAAGGTCAACTAATCTAAAAGAAATGGAAAGACAAACTGAAAATAGAAGTTTCACATTTAGCGCAGTAGAAGAACGCAAAGAAAACGATAATAACACTTTGTTGTTTACTGGTTATGCTTCTGTCTTTGATAAAGCGTATGGTGTACGTGATAGCAAAGGTGTATATGAAGAAACAATTAAACAAGGCGCATTTAAAAAAACATTACAAGAACAAGATGACGTAAGATTTTTAGTAAATCATGACGGTATTCCATTAGCAAGAACATCTTCTGGAACTTTAGAATTAGAAGAAGATGATTACGGATTATTCGTAAAAGCAGAATTAGATCCAAGTAATCCTACGGTTGCAGAAGTTGCTAGTGCTATGAAACGTGGTGATCTAAACGAAATGTCATTTGCATTTCAAGCAATCAAAGATGAATTTGATGAAAGTGGTCAAAACAGATCAGTAAACGAAGCAAGACTTTTTGACGTGTCAGTGGTTACTTACCCAGCTAACCCGTGGGCAGGTGCAAAATTACGTGGATTAGATATTGAAGATCTACACAAAGAACTTGTTGAAGCAAGATCTGGTGACCAAGCAACAGAAATTTTAGAAAGTTTTATTAACAAAGTTGAAAGTATTACGGACAATGATGTTGATGAAAAACGAAGCAATCCCAAAGTTGAATTACTTAAAATGAAACTTGAAAGGGACGGTATTCGTAAAAAGTCGTAGAGCCGTAAAAACGAAGTCGTATCACACACTTAATATTTACACTAAACGCATAAGTAAAAGATAAACACACAAAGGAAAACATAGTGAAAAATATAATTGAAGCTAGGGACGCAAAAGTTGCTGAACTTGATCAATTAGTTGAAGAACTTGACAACATGGAAGCTGGTGAAGAATTTGACGCAAAATATGCAAGATCACAAGAACTACATGGTGAAGTTAAAGAACTCAACACAAAAATTGATGAAGCTAGAGAGCTTAACGAAACCTTAGAAGCAGTTAAGGAAAGCAGAAATGCTTTAGGTGTGGAAGATGAAGATCTTAGCGAAAAAGAAGCTATTGTTGAAGTCAATGAGCCAGACATGTACAGAAAGGGTGGCGAAAACTCTTTCTTGGCAGACGCTTATGCGGCAAGACAAGGTGACTACAAAGCACAAGAAAGAATTAACTCACACCAAGAATTTGAAGCTAGAGATATTGGAACAGGCGCATTTGCTGGGCTAGTTGTTCCACAATACCTTGTTGACGAATATGCACCGATTGCACGTGCTGGATCTGCATTATATAATGCAGTGCCTAAAAAGCCACTTCCAGCTTATGGCATGAAAGTTGAAGTTTCCAGAATTACTACTGGAACTGGTGCAGGCGAACAAGCGTCACAAAACAGTGCAGTCACAGAAACAAATATGGACGATACTTTATTAACAGTTAATGTTGATACAGTTGCAGGCCAACAAGATGTTTCAAGACAAGCACTAGAACGTGGTGGTCAACCGGGCTTTAGTTTAGAAAACATTATTTTCGGTGACTTAGTTGCCGCTTATTATGGTAAATTAGACGAATTGATGTTTGAGGGATCTGGATCTTCTGGACAACCTTTAGGTATCAGAAACGTTTCTGGAATAAATACAGTAACATACACAGACGGAAGTCCAACTGTTGCTGAAGCGTTTCCTAAATTAGCAGACGCAGTACAAAAAGTTAATGCAAATAGATTTGCACCGGCTACTGCAATACTAATGCACCCAAGACGTTGGGGTTTCTTCACTGCTGGACTAGACAGTTCTTCAAGACCGTTAATAGTTCCACAGGGAAATAACCCAGACAATCCAATGGGTATAGGGGAAGCCGCCGCATACGGAAATGTTGTTGGTAATCTACTTGGAATTCCAGTAATTACAGACGCTAACATTACAACCACAGACGGTGGTGGTAACGATCAAGATCAAATTTATGTGATCAAAGTTGACGATCATATTTTATTTGAAGATGATTTATTCCAGTTGAAATTTGAAGAAACAAATGCTGGATCATTAACAACAAAAATGGTTGTTTATGGTTATAGTGCATTTGCTTCTGGAAGATACCCTGCTGGTATGACAAAAATACAAGGAACAGGTTTAATTACACCTAGTTTCTAAATAGGTTGGTTTAGATGTGTCTGGCAACAGACACATCAAACCATAAAGGAAAAAAATGGCAAAAAAAGACAAAGAATATATAGAAGCGCTGAAACAAGAGTTGAAGCACTATGAAATTTATAAGAAAGCAGATCGTGCTAAACAAGTTAAAGACGCAATTAAAAAAGCTGGTGGAACAGTTGAAACAAAAACTGCAAAACCTAAAGCTGAAAAAAAAGTAGAAAAAAAGAAGTAGATCATGCCTAAACATTACGGTGGTAAGAAAATGAAAGGTGGCAAAAGTAAAGGCCGAAAAAAAAGGAAGTAACTTTTTATGGCAATTACAAATGGCTACTGTACACAAAATCAGTTAAAGCAATTTAACGGAATACCTACTTCTGATACTGCTGATGATGATCTTCTTGATGACGCTATAAATGCGGCAAGTAGGCAGATAGATACTTTTTGTGGGCGTATATTTTTTCAACAAAGCGCAACTGCAAGACAATTTTTTACAAACGATCTATATAGATTACATGTAGATGATATTTCAACAACTACTGGATTAGTAGTTAAATATGATGATGATGATGACGGTGTTTATGAAACAACCGTGTCTGCGTCAGAATTTCAATTATTACCAATAAATCAAGTAGTTGGTGGAATATTAATATCACCTTTTTATATTGTAGAATTAATATCTGACGGAAATCATGAGTGGCCACTAGATTATTCAAGCAACAGACCACGTGCTGAAATAACTGCAAAATGGGGTTATTCAGAAGTTCCAGAGCCAATAAGACAAGCTACATTAATGCTTGCCAGTGAGTTGTTTGCAATGCGTAATGCACCTTTAGGGGTTGCAGGTGTAGGGGATTTTGGTGTTGTAAATATACAACAAAATAGGGAAATAACTAGATTAATTGCACCATTTCGTAAAGGCACAGTTTTTGGGTTAGCGTAATGGCAACAATGGCGCAAATCCGTGACGGTTTGAAAACAACCATTTCTAACATATCTGGGTTACGTGTTTATGACACAGTTCCAGATCAAGCAATAAACTTCCCAGTTTGTTTATTTATTCCAACATCTATTGAATTTGATCTTGCAATGGCACGTGGTACAGATCGTTATGAATTTGAATTAACTGTTGCAGTACAAAGATCAGATAGCAGAACTGCACAAGACAAACTTGACGCGTTTGTTACTGGATCTGGATCATCAAGCATAAGACAAATAATTTTTAACAATAGAACATTAGGTTTATCAGATACAGACGCAAGGGTTGTAGAAATGAATAATTATGCCGCTGATGTCAGTTTAAATGGAATTGACGCAGTAGGTGCTAATCTTACTATTGAAGTATTTACGAAAGGAAGTAGTTAATGGACTGTTGTGGAACAGGTTGTTGTAAAGGAAGATAATGCCAAAATATAAAATCATAGGGAATAAAAAAGTTATGGGCAAAGAAAAAGGTCAATCAATAACTATTACAGATGAACAAGTTGCTAAATCATTAATTAAAGGTGGACATATTGAAGCTACTACAATTAAAAAAAGACGTGCTAGAAAAAAAGACGGTACATTTGTTAAAGATGATAAAAGCACACCAGATGTTAACGAAGCATGGGAAGAAGTAGAAGATAATGGCTAAATTTGTATTTAATGACGGTAAGGTTTTCAGTGGTGGTTATGATTTATCAAGTCACGTTACTAATGTAAACCTTGAATTAACTGCTGAAGAATTAGACGCAACAACTTTACAATCTGGTGGATTTACAGAAAAACTAGCTGGTCTTAAAAACTCTGAATTAACATTAGACGGTTTTTATGAAGCAGGTGCAAATAAACCAGACGCATTGCTTGGTACGTCACTTGGTAATGAATTAATCGTTACAACTGTGCCAGACGCAGGTGTTGGAAATATTGCTTACTTTACAAAGTCAAGGGAATTTAGTTATCAAATTTTTGGTGAAGTTGGTGAGATAGCACCGTTCAGTGTTACAAAATCACAATCTTCTGAAATAATGGTGCGTGGGACAATTGCACTAGACGGATCAATTACTGCTTCTGGTAACTCTACTGGCGCTAATTTAGGTGCAGTAGGTGCAACAGAAAAATGTTATGTAGCGATACATTGCACAAGCGTTAGTGGTACATCTACACCAACAATAACTTTTAAATTACAATCAGATGATAATTCAAGTTTTACAAGTCCAACAGATAGAATTACATTTACTGGGATCACTGCAATAGGTGCAGATTTTCAAAGTGTAGCTGGTGCGATCACAGATACGCACTGGCGTTTAAATTACACTGTATCTGGCACAAATCCAAACTTTGCGATACATGCAACAGTTGGCATAGAATAACACACATAAACAAATAAGTTTAAGAATATTTACAATGAAATTAGAAAGGAATTTTAATTATGGCAAAATTTGTATTAACAGACGCAAGTTTAGTAATCAATAGCGTTGATCTTTCAGATCATGTTGCTAGTGTAACTCTTGAACTCAATTCTGAAGAAATAGATACAACTGCTTTCGGGTCAACCTTTATGTCAAAAACAGGGGGTTTGAAGTCTGGAACGTTGAGTATTGATTTTCAAGCGGACTTTGCAAGTTCAGAAGTTGATCAAACAATGTTTCCACTTTTTGGAAGCACAACAACATTTGTTTTAAAACCAACAAGTGGATCAGTAAGCGCAACAAATCCAAGTTACAGTGGATCTATTTTGGTTAACCAACATATTCCAGTTGCTAACGCAGTTGGGGAACTTGCAACAATGTCCGTTTCGTTTCCAACAAGCGGGACAATAACAAGAGCCACTTCCTAGTGGGTAACATAACCGTCATAATGTCTGACGGAACAACTTACGAATTAAAAGTTAAACCAGTTGATATTGTCAAGTTTGAACGTAAATTTGACGTGCCAGTGTCCGAACTTACTGAAACACAAAAGTATGAGTGGATATTGTATTTGGCTTGGTTATCTGCAAAGCGCAATGGCGTAACAGATGATTATGATACTTGGATTGAAAAAGTTGAAGAAATAGATATTACTGGGGGAACTGATAACCCAAAAGGTTAAACAAGTTCATTGACGTAGTTGCTTTAATTAGCTTGGAAAGTGGGATTAGTCCCAATGAGATAATGAACTTGGACATGGATATGTTTGAAGCACTTTTTGAAATGATAAAAAAAAGAAATACTGACAATGGCGTTTAAATTAGATCATTTAGCAATTGACAATAGTGAAGTTAGGGAAATTGTAAAAGAATTAAATCGTTATGGTAAGACAGACGTTTTAAAAGCGTTGCGTGCATTTAATAGAGAGATAGCAAAAGAAGTATCTGATAAAGCTAGATCACTTGGCGCAAAACAACCAGTGCCAAAAGCGTCACAATCTACAAAAAACATAAAACCACAAGCTACAAGAACACAAGCAAAAATTAAAATAGGTAAGCCAAGTAACAGGCAACCGTCTGCATTATCAATGGAATTTGGTCGTGATAGTTTACTTGTACCAGTACGTGGTAGATCAAAACCAAGAAAAATTTTAAGGGAAGAAGTAGGAAGATTGCCATTTAGTAGGCGTGGTGCAACATTTCCATACAGACGTTGGATAGGAAACCAATATGCTACTGGTACTTCTAGTTTTGGTAGATTTGGTAAAGGTGGTTATGTCGTAATGCGTACAATCGCTAGGGAACAAGATAGAATTATGTCAACGTATAATGATCGCCTTTATGAAGCATTGGCAAAAGCGATAGGAAAGAAGTTATAAATGGTAAAGATTAATCGTGAAGCAGTCATATCTATTGTTGGTAATGTTGACGGATTAGTTAAAGGAATAACACGTGGTCAACGTGCATTAAAAGGATTTGGCAATGTCGCAGGTGGTATTGCAAAAGTTGGTGCAACTGCTATTGCTGGGCTTGGTGTTGCCGCTGGTACAGTTGGCAAGGAAATGGTCAATCTTGCTTCTAGTGCAAAAGAAGCTGGATCTGCGTTTGATGTTGTTTTTGGAACTGGCGAAAGTGGTCAACAATTAAACGAATTTGTTGAAGAATTTGCAAACAAAGCTGGTATGGCCAACTTTGAATTACAGGATCTTCTTAAAACAACTGGTCAAGTTGTACAATCTGTTGGATTTACTGCTGAAGAAAGTGCGTTACTTGGTGAACAATTAGCAATTGTTGCTGGTGACGTAGCGGCATTTAACAACGTTCAAGGTGGTGCAACACCAGTTATGCAAGCATTTACAAAAGCATTACTTGGTGAACGTGAAAGTTTAAAAACCTATGGTATAACGATCATGGAAGCAGATGTTCAAACAAAAGCATTTGCAATGACTGGTAAAGAAAATGCTAAACAATTAACACAACAAGAAAAAGCGCATGCAACTTTGGAATTAATCAAAGAACGTTCCATAGTTACACAAGGATATTTAAACGCAGAACAAGAAAGTTTTGCGGCTAAATCAAATGAAGCACGTGCAAAGTTAACAGAATTAAAAGCAACAATGGGACAAGAGTTACTTCCCATTGCAGAAGCATTGTTACCAGTTCTTGTTGATCTTGTACAAGAGATCGGCCCGCATTTAGTTGGTGCGATCAGAGCAGTAGCACCGTTTGTTTCTGCAATTGGTCAACTTATATCAGATCTTGCACCACCAATACTAGCGATTGTTTCCTTACTTTTAACAATGCTTGCGCCAGCATTTAGAAAATTTACAGAAATAGTAGAAAAATATATTACACCATTTTTGACTAACTTGCCTAAGAACTTTGAAAAAATGATTAATGCAATCATAAATGGTTTTAACAGATTTGCAGATAAATTAAATGCGTTTGGTGAAAAAGCACAAAACATATTAGGTAAAATCGGAATAAAATTAGATATTCCAAAACTACGTAAGTTTGAAAACATTAGTCTTGGTTTTGCAGAAAGTGAAGTTAAAAGACTTACACCAGATGAAATTGACGCACAAAACGAACTTGACGCATTAGTAGCAGGTAGCAATCGTGCAAGTGCTGGACTGCAAAATGTTACAAATAATTTTAACATTGGTGTCAATGGTGGTGGTAATCCAGACGAAGTAGCAAGAAAAACAGTTGAAGAAGTTAAGAAGTTCACTGATCGTAACGGAACACTTGGACGTGTAGGTGTTGGTGGTGGTGGATCTGGCGTTGTCATACTCTAATGGCACAACCAACAACACGTGTTCGTATAGGTTTTACACCAAATGAATTTACATTAGATGATGTAATTCGTGGTATTTTAGATACTGGTGAACTTGGTGGTGCAGTATCTTTATCAGATGTTACAAGTGATGTACAAAGCATAACAATTAATCGTGGACGATCTAAAGACTTAGAAAGTTTTTTTACTGGATCTTGTACTGTACGTTTGTTAAACAATGCAAGAAAATACGAAAACACTAATACATCAAGTCCATTTAGTCCGGGTATTGAGCCAATGATATTAATTCACATTGACGCAACAACTGACGGTGGTAGCACATATGAAGATTTATTTGTTGGTTTTGTTACTGATGTAAATTTAACTTATCCAGACGGATCAAACTCATTTGCTGATTTTATAGCTTCTGACGCATTTATAAAAATAGCAAACACAGAAATTGTAAATCAAGCATTTTCGTCTGCTACTTCTGGAACAATGATAGGCGCAGTCTTAGATAATACAGATGTTAAATTTAGCGCTAGTGCAAGAGATATAGAAACTGGTATATCTACAATGCAAGCGTTTTCTGATCTTAGTGGTAACACTTTATCAATATTGCAACAAATAGAACAATCAGAAAATGGTTTATTGTTTATGTCAAAAAGTGGTAATTTAACTTTTAAATCACGTCATACAACATTTCCGTCTAGTGCTTCTGCAACTTTTAGTGATGACGGTAGTGACATACCATATTTGTCTGTTGATTATGTAAATGATGACAATGAAATTTATAATGTAATAAATTTGACTAGAAATGGTGGGACAACACAAACTTCACAAGATGTAGCTAGTCAAGGTAAATATCTTGTTAGAACATTATCAAGGGATCAATTGTTTAATAACTCTGATACAGAAGTTCTTGACGCTTCTAAATTCTTACTTGGTAAATTTAAAGACGCATTGATTAGATTTGACAATTTAATTATTGATGTAAAAGAAGCGTCAACATCAAATCAAAATACAATATTAGCAAGGGAAGTTGGTGACATTGTACAAGTTGAATTAACACCAACTGGTGGTGGATCACCAAGTCAAATACAGACTTTGGAAATAATAGATCAAATTAGTTACAGTATTACACCAGATGTGTTTACTTGTACTTACATGTTATCAAATGCAGACGTTCAAGCATTTTTTAGATTAGATAACACACTGTTTGGTGTACTTGATACAGACAAACTTGGTTACTAATGACACACAATATACATTAGAAACAAGAAAGGATAAACTAAAAATATGGCATTATCTGGATATAAAGAATTTGCAACTGGTGAAGTATTAACTGCTTCTGACGTAAATGCGTATCTTATGCAGGCAATAATGGTTTTCGCTGATAGCACTGCAAGGGATAGTGGTATTCCAAGCGCTAAACGTGAAGAAGGTCAGTTTGTATTTTTGAAATCGGATAATTCTCTGCAATTTTACGACGGCAGTAGCTTTGTTAGTTTTATTGGTGAGGGTGACATAACTGGTGTAACAATTACAACATACTTCTGCAACAGTAGCAGGATCAGATATAGTTTTAATTGGTGACGCAGACGATAGTAATAATTTAAAGAAAACAACTGCACAAGACATTGCTAATCTCGCAGGTGGCGTTACATTAGGTTTAGTTTTAGCACTTAGTTAGGAAAGGAGTAAGTTATGCCGGACGTTTTAGAGGGAGTTGTTGGAACACTTGGTACAAGCAACGCAGATCTTTTAGACGCAGTGGGATCAAGCACAACAGAAACAATTATTGGTATGTCATTTGCTAATGTAAATTCAAGCAGTCAAGATGTAACTATTGACATTGAAATAGTCAAATCTGGTGGATCTACTACACCACATTTACTTAATGATGTTACTGTTCCAGCAGGCACAACACTTGTATGGGAAACAAAAGTTGTTTTAACAACTGGTGATAAGATACAGGGTTTATGTTCTGCGGCTTCAAGTGTGGATTTTACCATTAATTATTTAAAGCAGACTTGATTTTTTCTCATGTCATTTGGTTATATTGGCGACACTTCTACAAGTGTCAAACAACAGGTTAAGAATAAAGGCATATTAACTACACAAGAGAGCTTTGATTTAGAACGACAAGGTTTTCTAGGTGGTAGTTTAGAACTTATTGAAACTAAAGATTTAACAGGTACTACACCTACTACAATAGATTTCACAAACTTAAAAGAAGATATTTTTGATGTACACCTTATACAATTTTTTAATTTACAGATAACAGGTGGTTTAGACACTATAAGAGCAAGAGTATCAAATGACGGAGGAAGTAGTTTTGAAAGCACAAGTTCGTATGATAGTAATATTCAAACAATGACAACAGCAGGTAGTTTTGGTGAAAGTACAAGAACAAATTTTGACGCTTTTGATAGAATTGGGCAAAACGCAGTTAATGTTCCATACAATGGTTATATCTATATTTACAATGCAGGTGATAGTTCAAAATTTACTTTTATAAGTCATCATGTTACTAACCAAACTGACGGATTTAGGTATGGTGGACAGGCTTATGAAGTTGCTGAAACTATAAATGCTTTTAGATTATTTCTTACATCTCATACTTTCAAAGATGTTGGAAGTGTACTAAAACTCTATGGTGTAAAACAATGAGTAACCTAAGACTGTTAAATGAAACTACAATATCAAGTTCAATTTCAAGTATCACAATTACCGATTTGTTTACAGATGATTTTGATATATATAAAGTTATTATAACTGTTGAGGCAGTTTCGGTTACAGACGCAAATTTAAGACTTGTAAATAGTGCAGGAAGTATTGTTACAAGTTCACAACAAGATACTGCAATTCAAGTGCTTAGAGCTAACTCATCATTTTCAGAACTTAAAACAGAAAATGATGATAAATTGCATAGGTTTGGTGGTCTTTATGATACAACAGGGGGAAGTTTTGTTTACTATATATTTAATCCAACAAACACATCTTTATTTACAAGTTTAATAGCACAAGGTCAAGCAACAGACGGGGGTAATGGTAGAGGTTTTAAACAAATTGGAATTTTGACAGAAACGACAAGTATTACAGGTCTAAATTTTGTTTTTAATGATGATAATGTAGATGTAGGCAAGATTAGGACTTATGGATTAAGGGTTGATACATAATGGGATTATTACAAGTAGCAACAAATACAGTAACAAGTGCAGTAGCTAGTGTTACCTTAACAGGCATAGATAGTGATAATCCGTATATGGTTGCTATGTTTAATGTTGCACCTGCTGGTGATAATAAAGATTTATATTTAAACTATATAAAAGCAAGTGATAGTTCAGAAGATACAACTGCTAACTATGATTTTGCTAGTAAAGGTTTATACGCTTCTTCTACATTTCAAGATAATTCACAATCAAATGCTAATAATCAAAAAGTAATGTTTGCTAGAGGTAATGCTACAAATGAAAATTCAAATTGTATAATTTATTTATATAACACTTTTTCTAGTTCGGAGTTTAGTTACAACACAGTAGAAGCCAATGGTTTAAACTTTAGTCAACAATTTTATGGCGAACAGGGGGGCGGCGTTCATACTGTTGCACAAAGTAATTCAGGTGTAAAATTTCAATGGGAAAGTGGGGGTAATTTTACTAGTGGAACATTTACATTGTATAAGGTGGTATAAATGAGTAAAGAATATGGCTACATAGGAAAAGAAGTTACACAGGCTTTTAGAGATAATAAAGGTATTTTTACACCACAAGATATTATTGAGCTAGATCAAGAAAACAAATGGACTAATTTTGGACAGTTGGAATTAATACAAACTCAAACTGTATCTAGTGGAGTTGCACAAGTTGATTTTACATCTATACAAGAAAGCATATATGATGTGCATTTTTTTACTTGGAATAATCAAAAACAAACAAGTAATAACAAAAGATTAATTGTACAATTTTTTGAAAATGGCGTATTAGAAACAGGTAGTGTTTATAAATTTGCAACAGTATTTTATAGAGCCGACGGAACGTTTATTGATAGTAACGGTACGTCTAATGCAAATATAGGATTATGTCCAAACACTAGAAATATTACCAATTTTTCCGCTAATGGTTATTCATATCTTTATGATCTTGGCAATAGTGCAAAATTTAGTTATGTTACATATCATACATCTACTATGGATACTTCCGACGGTTACGGTGGACAATTTGGAAGTGCAGTTTTACCTCAAGCAAGTCAAGTAGACGGCTTTAGACTAAGTATGTCGGGTGGAAATATTGACACAGGTACAGTATTTTCTTTATATGGAATAAGAAGTTTTAATGGCAACTAAATTAGAATTTATAAATAAAACAGATGTTACAGACGGTGTAGTAACTGTAAATGTTGATAATGTTTTTTCAAGTGAATATGAAGTATATCAAATTATTTTTGTGGGAATTTTTCATAATTTAGATATCAGCAATGGTATTGAGGGAATAAGATTTATAGATAATTCTGGTAGTGTTATTAGTGGATCAGAGTATGAATATGCAGTTCTTAATTTGATTGCTTCTTCATCATATACAGAAACAAGATCAACTTCTGCTACTGAAATACAATTAGTTATGATTGCAGACCAAATATCAGACGGTCAAGCTAATGGTGTACTTACTGTTTACAAACCTAATGACAGTTCTAGTTATACTTTTACAAATTTTCAAGGTATGGGAAATAACTCATCACAACCAAGAGGTCAAAGAGCAGTTGGAGTTCATAAAAACGCAGAAACCATAAGAGGTTTTCAGTTTGTAGAAACAAATTCTGGTCGTCCATTTGGTGGTGGAAGTATCTTAACTTATGGTGTGAAGTAATGGCAGGTAGTTTAGTTTTAATTCAAGAAACAATAGTTAGTTCTGGAATATCTAGTGTTTCACTTACAGGGATTGACACATCTTTTGATGTTTATAAATTAGTTTTTAGTGGATTGGAAGTAGATACTGACGGAACAACTTTGTCTATTAGAGTAACAACAAGTGGATCGGCAGACACAAGTTCTAATTATGACAGAGCTGATAAACAACTTATTAGTTCTAGTTCATTTTTAGATAGTTCAAATACAAATCAAACAAGTTGGGCAGAAACTATTTGTGGTACAGGCACAGGCGAAGCAAGTAATGGTGTGTTATACCTTTTAAATTTTACAAATTCAAGTGAATTTAGTTTTATTACAAGAGATACAAATACTTTTGATAATAATCCAAGAGTAATTTCACGGTATGGTGGTGGTGTACATACAGTTGCACAAACTTGCGACGGAATACAACTTTTTGTTACAAGTGGAAACATAGACGCAGGTAAATTCCAACTTTTTGGTCTTGTCAAATAATGACACACAACAAGATTGAAAACATAAGAAAGATAGTATAAATACATGGCAACAAAAGAAGAACTACAAACCCAAGCCGACGCAGAAATTGAAGCGGCTAAACCAATGTATAAGCAAGTCAATAATGAAAGACTTGAATTTACTGACGCTGACTACGATCAAGCAAAAATTGATTTAGGGAACTCAAAATGGGAAGCACAACAATTCGGATATATTTCTGCAAGACAAGAAAGTTATCCTGCATTAGGTGAACAACTAGATATGTTGTACCATGATATGACTTCGGGCAAAGGCGATAAAACGGGTGAGTGGTACAAAGCTATCAAAAAAATAAAAGACGATAATCCTAAACCAGAGTAATGAACAATCCGAACGGATTTACTCAAAAGGAACTATTATTAGAGGTAATCGCAAATCAAAAAAAATTTGACGATAAATTATCAGAAATTCATCAACGAATTAATCAAAGGCCAACACGATCAGAGATAACAGGTTGGCTAATAGCAGTAGCAAGTTTGGGTGCAATTATAAATAGTATAATGTCTTAGTGCTGGCAAGATATTTAAAAAACTTTAATACAATATGTAGATTATTTTTAGTGGGTTTACTTTTATTTCCTATGCCAGTTTTTGCAAGTAATACAATAACTACAACAGAAAGTTTTGATGAAAATGGTTGGACTTCTGTTATTTCCTACGATAGTGGTGGTGCTTCTAACGCAGTTACAAATAATTATGCAGGAACACATTTATGTCATGAATATTGTTTGGAATATAATCAAGGATCTGGAACAGGTTACACATTAAGATTATGGTGGTCACAAACAACAGTCAGTACATTTGCAGTAGATTTAAGTGGATTAAACAATGATTGGGATATTAAGTTTTTGTACACAGATGATACAGATAGTGGTTGGTTAACTCAAACATTTACTGCAAACAAACCAGACAATAATCCACTTTGGCAAGATCTTGAATACAGTTATACAGAAACCAGTGGTAAATATATCAAAGAAGTAAATTTTAATTTTTATGCAGATTATTTAGGTCTGGACGATATTGCAATAACTTACTTAGATCCTAACCCAACAACAACTACTACAACTACAACAACTACTACAAGCACAACAACAACATCTACAACAACAACTACTACAACTACAACAACTACTACTACCACAACTACAACAACTACAACTACATTGCCACCAACAACTACAACTTCTACAACAACAACTACAACTACGTTGCCACCAAAACCAGAGCCAGAGCCAGAGCCACCACCTACAACAACTACAACACTTGCACCAGTAATTGTAGTTATTGACGGTGAAGAAACAGAATATACGCAAGTTGAAGTTTCTGACGGAACTGTTGAGCGGGACAGAGAGAGATCAGAAAACGAAAAAGCGTATGGGTGTTATATGACAAACATACAAATTGAACGTGGTGACTGTTTTGACATAGATGAAGAAACAGAAGAAGAAGTAATTATAATATTGGAAGATGACAAAAAAACAGACGATACCGAAGAAGAATTTTTTGATGATGTTGACGTGGTATTTGAATTGGAAGATGATGATGACTTTGAAGATCCTATTGATGAACTTGAAGAACTGGAAAATGAAAAATTAATTGATCTTGAAATATTAGAAGAAGAAATATTTATTGAAATAGAAGAAGATCTTGATCTTACTGAAGAAGAAAAAGAAGAACTAATTGAAGTTATAAGAAATATACAAGAAACAGATTTTGAAGAATTTGTTATTGAAGAAGAAATAGTTTTTGATGAAATAATTATTATTATAGAAGAAGATGAAGAAGAAATATTTGATGATAATAAACCTATTACTGAAGTCAAAGACGATAAACAAGTTGTGGAAGAAGATCCACAAGAAGTCGTGGCAACAATACCAGTATTGGTTGAAGATGTAGAAGAAGAATTAACAGAAGAAGAAATAGTAATTTTTGTTGAAGAAGCAGAAGAAGCTATTGAAGAAATAATAAGTGTTGAAGAAGTTGTAGAAATCTTAGATCAAGAAGAATTAGAAGAATTAACAGAAGAAGAACTTATTGAATATGAAGAAGAAGTTGAAGAAAAAATTATTGAAGCAGTCAAGGAACTGCCAGTAGAAGAAAAAGTAGCAGTTGTAGAAGAAGTAGCAAAAGTATCTGTACAAAACTTAGCAGTTGCAGATAAACAAACACAAACTGTTGTTCAAGCAGTAGTTACAGAAGTTGTACAAACAGAAGTTATAGAAACTTTAGATGAAACACAAAAAGAAGCAGTAGCAGAAGTGTTAAATGTACAAGAAACAGAAGATGTAGAGATTATTGCACAAAATACAGAAGATGATCAAAATATTGCTATTGCAGTTAATGAATATGTTGAACGTGCAACAGAAAATGCAGATGTAGAAGATTATTCAATTGCAAACGTCATTGTTGAAGTACAGGTAGAACAGTTCTTTGAAGATCCAATAGGACAGATCACGGATATTGACTTATCAAATATAGTATTATCAGATATTGGTGATGATATGGCGCAAGCTACTAAAGATAACGCAAAGAAAACCGTTGTTCCAGTAATTATTGTCAGTCAAATTATTGCAACACCATTTACAAGAAGATTTTAATGAAAAAAATAATTGATTACGCAAAAAAGGTAGCAAAAGAAGCAACTGCACAGATTTTCACGGCGCTGGGTTTTTTTCTTAGTTGGTTTTTACTTACGGGAAGCGCGAAAGACGTTGTTGGCGTTATGATCCTTATAAGTTTTGCTTTATGGTTTGCAACAATAAATTTCAGAAAATAATAAAAAAGTCAGTGATCAATACTAGACTGATCACAACAACAAGGGCTTTATGACAAAAACGTTTGACGATTTTATTGAAAAAAAACGTAAAAAATTACCAAATCGTGCTTATGAACTTAAATATCCACAAAATCTTGATCTGATCATTGATTTATTACAACAATGTCATGAAAAACGCACTTCAACCATGTGGTCATTGTATTCGTACAGGTCAGTGGCAGAATACATGTATTATGGCCTTAAAATGCAGGAAATTAGCTTAGAGGGACTGCGCAAGGCCATTTCAAGGATAGCAAAGGCAAATAACCTTGAACTTTGAAGAATTTATAAAAACTAAGCAGGATCAAAAACCACATGATACTGAACACCCAAAAGGTTTTAAGCCCGGTGTGGAATTTAACGGTACAAAAGGACAAATAACAACAAAAGGCATTGCTGACCGTGCTGATCTTGATTGGGACGATTGGATTGATTACTGGCTTGGAAAAAACGCAAGCAAAACGTTTTATGTTAAAAAAGATGAGCCAGTTAACTTCAGAGTTTGGGACGCATGGGGTAAAAATCCAGTCACAGGCGAAACAGAGCCAACAAAATTTTATTATTTTAAAACAAATCTGTATTCAAGAGAAACAACTGTTCCAGATGAAGATATAAAAATTTTAAGCAACAAAATAAGTAAGATAAAACCAAAACCACGATCCAAAGTAAAAGTGCATGATAGTTGCCTTGTTGTTGCGCTTGCCGACTGGCAAATCGGAAAAATTTCAACGGAAATTGCAGTAGATCAATATTTTAAATCTATATATGCAATAAAACATAATTTAAAAGATCTACGTAAAAAACATAAGATAGAAAAATTAGTAATTACGGGCATGGGTGATTTATTAGAAAATACTTGTAATTATTTCCCAATGCAACTTTTTGAAACGATTTATGACAATCGCCAGCAAATGAAGATAGCCAGACGCATGTTAACAAAGACAGTAGAAATATTAGCACCTTTGTTTGCTGACGTGCTAATAATTTGTTCCGCGGGAAATCATGGTGAACGTCGGCAAAATGGTAGGGCAAACACAACATTTGGTGATAATGCAGATCTTGAATTATTTGAAAATGTAAGTGAAATATTTAACAAGTCACAAGCATTTAAACATGTTAAATGGATCATACCAGAAAACAGTTTAACGTTGTCTGTGCAAGTTTTGCCAAATACAGTCCTAAGTATTGCACATGGTCACCAATGTCGTAGCGGCCAAAATGCACAAGCAAAGGTTGTTAATTGGTTTACAAAAATGGCAAGTCAAAAAACAAAAGGCGAAATGTATGATACAGACGTTTTATTAGTTGGTCATTTTCATCATCATTTTTCTGTTGAAGTAGATACACGTTTAATTATGGGTTGCACATCACAAGATCATAGTGGACAACAATGGTTTGCTGAACAAGGTGGTGGAAGCGCCTTAGCTGGCACAACAACCTTTGTAATGCACAACAAAGAAGATCGTAAGTGGTCTGATATTAATATATATTAAGGAAAGGTTTTTATGAATATAATAACAAGGAAAGATTGGGGTGCTAAAAATCCTAAGAGTAGATTTAGCAAACTCAAAGAAGTAAAAGGTTTAGTGGTGCATTGGTCTGCTTATCCAACTGCACTTGACGTAGATGAAGAAAAAGCACAAGTAAGACAAATACAAGCATTACATCAAAATGATCGTGGTTGGAACGATATTGCATATAATTTTTGTGTAGGTAACAGTGGTAACTTATATGAAGCACGTGGCATGGATAATAGAAGTGCGGCGCAAGGTGGCAATACACGTGAAGAAGTTAATTACAATAATGCACATTATTACGCAGTTTGTTGGTTAGGTGGATCAAAACCAGACGATACACCAAGCAAGGAAGCAGTAATGGCAGTTAAAGAATTGTGGAAAGAAGTAAGTGGTGAACTTAGACCACATAGCAGTTTTAAATCAACCAACTGTCCCGGTGACGCTTGGCGTAAATGGATTGACGGTAGATTAACATTTGTACCAAAAGAAGTAAAAGCAAAAGAAACTGTGGAAAAAGTTACAAGATTTACACTAATGAAACAAGGTGATCGTGGTCAAAATGTAGAAGAATTACAGATCATGTTGAACTTAGTAAATAAAACACAATTGGTTGTTGACGGTGATTTTGGTGCAAAAACAAAAGCTAGTGTTTTGAGTTTTCAAAAAAAATATAAATTAGCAGTGGACGGTATTGTTGGACAAATGACTTACGCAAAGTTGATTGAAGTCAACAGGGCTAAAATGGGATCAACGAAAGGAAAGTATAAAATTGAGTAAAGCAACAACAAAAACAGATTGGAAAGCATATTGGAAGTTTATGTTTGCAAAAGCATTTCGTACCGGCTTACAAAGTGGGATCAGTTTATTCTTAGCAAATTCCAGCGGGATAATTTCTGCTGATATGATTGAGCTAATTGGTGTGGCCTTTTTGTCTAGTTTTGTAACAGTAATTCAACATGCGCTGGAACAATATAAACCAAAACAAACATTTTAATAAACATAGCTAACGCAACAAAAGAAAATGGGACGTAGGTGATACGTCCCATTTTTATTATCATCTAATAAGGGTATTTATTATTGATTAATTTATCTTACTATATTTTTTTTTATAAATGACATGCAGACGCTAATTATGTGCTAAATTAAAGTTAATACAAAGAAAGGGTATTTTATGCAAGCAACAGAAATAGACTACATAATTTTATTTTATGGCATGGTTTTTTTATTACTGATCGCTGGATTAATAGCACAACTTGGTGTTTGGATCGCCAAAAAACTTGGATATAAAGATCCAGATCCAACAGACTTCATAGCAAGATTAGAAGCTGGTGAAGTGTTGCACAAAGACAATATATTTGGATAATGCCTTTAAGGCCACAAGTATTTCGTTTTGTATGTCCAGCTTGTAAGTCTTTGTTAGAAGTAACACATTTACGTTGGTCAAAAATAGAGTGTCTTTATTGCAAAGAAGAAATAAAAAACAGTGAGGTGAAACTAATTGATGATGAAAAAATATAAGGTTGACTTAATGGGTAGCATGAGTTTTTTTGCTAAAAATGCAGATCATGCTTTAAAAATGGCAGAAGAAGATATAAAAGTGACACACCCAAAGTTTAATATTGAAATTTCAAATGTTGAAAGAAAGGTAGAAAAATGAGCGAAAGCAAAATTATAATAAAACAAGTCGCATTAAAATGCGCAACAAAGTTAGCAATGGATCAATTTAAAATTGATCAAGATATTAATACACAAGTTGATACAGTAATTAATGTCGCAACAAAACTTAATGAGTGGTTATTGGACGGTTATCAAGATCAAATAATTACTAACATTGAGGGTGCTGGCATGAAAGCAGAACAAAAAGAAACAACTGGTGGACATACTGCAAGTGAGGGACAAGTTAAATTTTTAAGAGATTTACTTGGTCAAATACCAGAAGAAGAACAAGCTAAATACAAAGAAGTAGTTCTTTCAGATAGTATTACTTGGCAATATGCAAAAGAAAATATTCCAGTTATGCAAGAACTTGCAAATAAAGCAAAAAACAAAAGTAGCAACGCACCGTTCTAATGGATTTATTTCTGCAAAATCTTGAACAATCTATAAGACACATTTACACGTTTGATGAACTAAAGTTTGCAGAACGTGTACTTAAAAACAAACGTATTCAGTTAGAAACGGAACAAAAAAATGCAAAAAAATGAATATTTGTATTGGGTTAGTTGGATAAAAATACGCTGGCCTAATACAAAGGCAAATGAAGAAGCAATAAAAAGTTTGTATCAAGACTTTGAAATTTATAGTGACGAAGTCTTTGGCAAAACACTTTTAGAATACTTTGATCAAGGAAATGAATTTTTAAATTGGTCAGATATTAAAAAAAGATGTAGGGAACTACAAATTGAAGAATTTAGCCAACATGCACATAAAAAGGCACTAGAAAAAAAATCTAAAGAATATGAGCAAGACAGGCCAACAGGGTTAGGTAATTATTTAAAGACACAAGGTTGGAACAGTTTGGAAGAAGCTATTTTTTATACATCAAAGCGTTTGTATAAAATGGGACAACTGTACAAACCAACACAAGAAGCATTTGCAAAATATGCAGATCTTGACTTTAATGAAGCTACGGAACAAGGTTGGAAATTAGGTTTAGTAAATAGCATAACATGACAAGCAAATTCAATGTAGAAAACGAAGTAACTTTTACAATTGTTCCACATTGGTTGCTTGAAGTTTGTACACCTATTGAAATTGCAACATACATTGCGCTTGGAAAGTATGCAAATAATAAAACTAAAGAGTGTTGGCCAAGTGTTGCTACGATCAGTAAAGAAATAAATCGTGCAAAGAAAAACACCATAAAAGCACTACAAGGTTTAGAGAAAAAAGGTGCAATAGAAAAATACGCTAGATCTGACGAAAAAACTGGTCAACAAACTTCTAATCTGTACATATTAAAAATAAACAAAGGGGGGTTACAAAAACGTAACACACCTAGTAACGAAATCGTGGTAGGGGATAGTAACGAAAATGTTACCCAAACTATACTTAATAGAACTAAATATATTGAACTATATTCTAAAGAAGTTCAAGAAATGTATGTTGATACTGTAAAAGAAGTATGTGGTATGGACAAACCTACGAAAACACAATGGGGTAAAATATATGCTTCTGCAAAACAATTACATGAAGCTGGATATGTACCAAACGATATACCAGTTATTGCAAAAAATATAGCTAAAACGTATGGACTTAGCGCACTTACACCACAAGGCATTGTAAATAATGTGCATTTGTTGGGTGGCGCAAGAACTGCAACTGGCAAAGAAGTTGCGCAAAAATTAGACAAAGATAATTTAAAAAGTTGGGCAAATGATAACTAATTGTATTTTGACGTATGTTTTAGTTTTTAATAACTTTGGATCTACAAATGTAGAAACAATATTTGATTTAACAACGTGTGATAATTACGTTCCAGAAAGCACTTATCAATATGCTACGTTGATCGTAGAATATTTTGATCAAGAAAACATAGAAAATGCAGTAAAAATTATGTGGTGTGAAAGTCGCAACAAAACTGAAGCATTTAGATACCAAGATTTAGACAGTGGTTTATACCAAGTAATTCCGTCAAGTTGGGGTTGGGTAAAGCAAAATTATGACGTGCCACATTGGGATTATCCGTTTGGTAAGACTTATGCACAACATATACCAAGATACAACATACAAGTTGCTTCAATACTAGTGGAAGATATACACACAAGAAACCCATATTGGAAAGTGTTTAGCAGTTCACAATGGTGTTGGGAAGATACAGAAAGTTGGATAAAAAAATGGCAAAAAGAAGAATATGGGTATTAGCGAAGAAATAGCAAGAAGATTTGATTTAGGTTTCTCTGATCATTATCTGGAAAAAGTAGAAACACCAGAGTTTCCAGACTTTAGGGTTGGTATTCTGCTTGGATCTTCTGGATCTGGTAAAACAACTATTCTACAATCAATGGGTGACATTTCTTTGGATCAATACACAAATAAGGCCATTTGTGAACACTTTGCTGACGCAGAAGAAGCAATTCATTACTTAAAAAGCGTTGGTTTAAACAGTACACCAACTTGGATCAGAACAATTGACACATTAAGTATGGGTGAACAATATCGTGCAAAACTTGCATTAACGTTTTCAAAGCAACGTGATCTATACTTAATTGACGAATTTACAAGTGTTTTGGATCGTGTTACTGCAAAATCTATTTGTTTTAGCATAAACAAAGGTTTTACAGACAGAAAGATGATCTTTGCAACACCAAATGAAGATGTTACGCAGTGGCTTAAAGCAGATTGGATTTATGACGTTGAGAACAAAGAGTTTGTAGAACAAAAACTTAATCTTAACGTCAATATCCGTATTGAACGTGGACACTATTCAGAGTGGCAAAAATTTAAGCAACATCATTATTTGGCAGATAATATAAACAGATCGTCAATAATTTATCTAGCTTATGTAGATGACAAACTTGCAGGGTTTGACGCAGTAAACAATCAAATAGGTCGTGACACACCTAATTCAAAGCGTGAACACCGTCTTGTTGTATTGCCAAAGTATCAAGGTCTTGGTCTTGGATCATATCTATCAAATACAATTGGTTACTTATATACAAAGTATGGTTGGCGTTATTTTTCCAAAACAAGCAATGTAATGCTTGGCGAATATAGGCAAAATCGTACAGATTGGAAACCTACTGCAACAAATCTAAAAAAAAGAACACAGGCAAAGAAACAAAGTGGTTTTGAGAACTGGAACGTAAACGTAACAAGATTATGTTATTCGCATGAATACTTGTATGAATACGATCAAGAAATGGAAGATCGTCTTGCTTTACATGGTTTAGATCTTGACAAGAAAGTAATTGAAAGATGAAAGATTATAATAAGAAGTTTGATATACAACTTAGGCAAGGCCAAATGCTTGAAGAACAACTGAAACAATTCTTTACAGGTCAAAGCATTGAAGTTAAATCTGAAAGATACATTTGGGAAATAACAGGCAATCTATTTATAGAATACGAATATAACAACAAACCAAGTGGCATTGCAGTTACAACGGCAGATTTCTGGGCATTATGTTTGATCCGTGATGAACAATTGTTGCAAATGTACATAGTTCCAACAGATACATTAAAAAGAATTACAAGACGTTTCTGGGGTACAGATAGAGATGTTATTGGTGGCGATCTAAAGAAGTCAAGGGGAATAACCGTACCTTTAGACGATATTGCACATGCTTACAAGTTCTAATGACAAAAATAATGGGATATGTAAGTAAATACTATAATTACATGAATACAATTAAAGGTATGTGCATGACAAATAAAGGTTATGAAGAAGTAAATAATTTAATTAGAAACGTTGTAGGTTTCGTTGATTGGCTTGTTGATGTTGAGCCAGTAGAAGCATACGATAACGAAGAACATGGACATTTGGGTGGCATGAACTTTACGATCATGTGGACAAATGGCGATAAAACAAGATTTAACATACGTTACAACTATCAAGGCAACTTTGATGTACAACTAAACAATATAGCTGGTTATAGATCAGTTTTGCTACAAGTTGAAAAAGATATGCCACGTGAAGCATTATTGTCTGTATTAATAACAATGTATTCTGAAATTAACGAACAAACTTTAGAATTTTTAGAACAACATCAATTTAGACTATCAAGGGAAACAAGAAAGATAATTAACGAATTAAACGATCCTTATCAAAATCAATGATTTGATAATTTTCTAAATGTGGTATAATTAGAAAAACAAAGAAAGGGTATTTAATGAATAAACCAAAGTTAATGGTTTTTAAGTGTAAAGGTGTAAGCGTTCCAAATGATTTGCCTATGTGTAATAATACAATTATCACAAATGTAGACGATAAAAGAATTGATACAAGAGGTGGTTATAATTATGAATTGTTTGGTAAAAAAATGTTTATGCCAGTAACCAGAACTTATCGTTGTGAAAATTGTTCAGCTTACATACAACAATGGGAACAAAAAGTTCATAATGATTTAGCAAAAAGAATTGCAGAATATTTGTAAAACAATATGGTAGGATTATAAAAGTATACGTACTGTAAATCACAACACACATAAACAGAAACCCACAAAAAAATTGTGGGTTTTTGTTATTATAATGACATGGGTTGGCAAGAAAACGCACTTTGTAGAACGTTGCCACATGCTATGTTCTTTCCAAAAACAGATCCAGAAATAACAGACAAACAACTTTGGGACGCACATAATACATGTCGTGATTGTCCAGTTAACTATGATTGCTTGGCAGAAGCCTTAAATGGTGAATATGAATTTGGTTTGTTTTGTTTACCAGAACGTGTACGCAAAAGATTTAGAACAAAAGCGCCAGTTGATCTATATAAAACAATGCTAGAAACATTTAAAACAATAGAGATTATTGCACCAGTGTTTGATAAATATGGAAAGTTACTACGCAAAAGATGTCTGCGTTGCAATAGAGTAACAAGGGGATTTGCAAAAGACACAAGCAACTGGGGTGGTAGATCACACATTTGTGTAAGTTGCCACATACAAATAACAAATAACAAACAAGCAGATAAGTTACTTGATCGTGAGAAACCAAGCAAATCAATGCCAGACTTTGATAATTATGGTCAACTTGTATCAAAGCGTTGTACAAAGTGTTGGGAACGTAAGGTTGCAAGTGAGTTTAGTAAAAGGCCACAAGGTATTGGTGGAAAAACATCTTGGTGTAAGTTATGTACTAGAAAGAACTTAGAACAATGGCAAGCTAGACAAAAGAAATGAATAAGTACAAAAGGCCTTGTTTAACGTGTCGTGTATTATTTACACCTAGTCAAGATAGTCCAAGTCATTGTGCAAAACATAAACCTACGCAAAAAGGTAGAGTTAGAAAGAAAAAGTATAACTATCCAAAGGGACGCAGGCCTTATGATGACGCAGAGTACAGACGCAACAGAAAGATACTAAGAGAAAGACAAAGATATTGTAGTTGGTGTCAAACACGTGGATCAAGCAATAATAAGTTACAGGTAGATCACATAGTTCCATTGGTACAAGGCGGAGGGCATGAAATGTCTAATTTACGTATTTTGTGTCAGAATTGCCACCAATTACGTAGGGGGGTGGATCATAGATAAAAAAGGCAGTTTAGGCCTAAAATACACGATCAGAACAAATATGGTAAAAAAGCCAATAATATAGGTGTTTACCAGTGGGGTAGGGGGGGTATGTTTTTTGTACGTAGAGTGCTACCCCCCAAAACGTGTTTTATCCGCCGCTTTTTTCCCCCAAATTTCTAGTTTTTTTTTCCTAGTTATATTTTATCTATATGCAATGTTTTGTAGTGTTATGCAGTATTATGTTGTTTGTATAATGTTTTATATAGTTCTATGTAAGAACGCAATTTAAGGTAGTTTATATGGGTAAAAGAGGACGCATACCAAAAGAAAAAGACAAGTTAGTTGGCCACAGAGATAATAACCTAAACGTTATACAGGGTGGCGTACAGTTTGACGTGCCAAAAGCTAATTCACGTTGGCTACGTAAGACAAAAACACAATGGCATAGCTATTGGGACAGTGATTTGGCTAAAACTGCACAAATTGTTGATTTTCCAGCATTTTATAGATTATTTCAGTTTTATGATGAAGCAGAGCGTGCAAACAGAACAATACAGTCAATGGGTAGCGCTGGATTAATTGATGTAGGTAGTAAAGGCCAACCAGTCGTAAATCCACTAATAAACTTAACATTGAAACTAGAAGATAAGATATTACGTTTAGAACAAGAATTAGGTTTGACACCACTTGCACGTCAACGTTTAGGTATTGCATATAGTGAAGCACAAACTGGATTTGCACAACTGCAAAAACTTTTAGAACTAGATGATCAAAAAGAAATTGAAGATCCTAGACTAAAAGTATTAGAAAATAATGAAGTTAAAGAAAAAATAGAAGTAAAGGAAAAAAATGGATAAAGAAGAAATGTATAAACCTTTGCCAAGTTTCTTGACAGTGGATAAATCAGAAATACATGGACTTGGAATATTTGCAACAAGAGATATTGCTAATCAAACAAATCTTGGTTTGTCCCATGTAATTATTGAAAAACCAAATATATTTCTAAGAACGCCATTAGGTGGTTTTATAAATCATGTGTCGGAAAATCCAAATTGTGTATTAGTTAGGGATATAACATTTACAAACTTATTTTTTATTATGGCAATAAGACACATCAAATCTGGCGAAGAATTAACAATAACCTATCAAAGTTATGATCCAGAAGAAGAATAATGCAAGACAATTGGATTTATTTGAAAGACGGATCAAAAGTACACGTATCTTGGATAGATACAGAATTTGAAGAAGAAGAATAATGCGTGAAATTTTCAACATTTACAGAATATCAGAAGAAGATCTTATGAAAGATTTACATGGTCATGAGATTGAAGAAGAAGAATAATGATATTTGATGAAGTAATTCTTGATGATCTTGATGATGAATTGGATTTGGAACAATGTCAGATACACAACAAATAGTATTACCAGAAACAAAAGGATCAAGGGTTGTAAAATTTATTGAAAACTTCTGTGTACATGGTGAGGGCGATTTTTATGGTGAAAAATTTTTGCTTGATGATTGGCAGAAAGCAATAATCTATGAATTGTACGAACTTAACAAAAATGGATCAAGAAAGTTTAGGGAAGCACTTATTGGATTACCAAAAGGTAATGGCAAGACTGCATTAAGTGCTTGTATTGGATTGTATGAGTTACTTGGATCTGGTGTAACATCACCACTTGTTGCAGTAGCGGCGGCTTCGTATGAACAAGCAAACCTTGTTTTTGGAACTATGAAAACAATGTGTAACGAAAGTCCATTATTACAAGATATGGTTATAACTTACGAAAATGAAATTCAAGTTAAAAATGCAAGTGGTCGTGCATTTAGAGTAGCGGCGAAAGCTGGAACTGCTGACGGTGGCAGAAACAGTTGTTTTATAGCAGATGAAATACATGAGTGGAACAACATAAACTTAGAACGTGTACATTATGTTTTGAGTAACAACACTGCAAAACGTAGGGACGGTTTAGTTTTGAATATTACAACTGCTGGTCATGATCTTGATAGTATGGCAGGCAAGATGTACCAACGTGGTTTACTGAAAGAAAGTGGAAAACAAGAAGATCCAGAGTTTTATTTTAAATGGATAGGTGCAACAGATGATCAAGATCCAAGTGATGAAAAACTTTGGGAAGCAGTAAACCCAGCAATAACAAATGACTGGTGGCCAGTTGAAAATCTAAGACGCAGGCATAAATCATTGCCAATAAATGAGTTTCAACGTTATCACCTTAATCAGTGGACTAGAACAGAAGAAGAAAGT
>LUMQ01000290.1_pt1 | contig 30026 bp, 49 predicted proteins | sample 729621 | NCBI WGS metagenome assembly LUMQ01 (sample SAMN03860259, study PRJNA289734) | marine metagenome | biome: seawater column; feature: ocean; material: water; isolation source: Red Sea water column Station 12 - depth 25m | place: Saudi Arabia: Red Sea | collected 2011-10-15 | depth 25 m | reverse complement strand
GACTTGGGGAAGGTGTGGGACTTGGTGTGGGACTTGGAGTAGGAGTGGGGCTTGGAGTAGGAGTAGAAACAGTTTCAGAAGTGGTAGTAGATGTTGTTGTCGTAGTGCTCCTACTAGGTAGATTTAGTGCATTTGCAGATGGTGTCACTGGTTCAACTGGAATCGCAGATGATGTAGATTGTACAGATGTACTAGGTGTATTTCTTTGTACAAATGTTCCAAGTGCAGATAAACTTTCCTCAAGAGTATCATAGATGAATGCATGTGCTCTAGGACTGTGAGCTGCACCAACCATCTTTCTTCCTTTATGTTCATGATATGGTCCATAATATGGTTTGCCATTGACATAACCAACCAGTGGCCTTTTCTTAGAAGTACACTGTATGACAGAGAGTGTGCTATTTACATATTTACGTTGATCATCAGCGAGGAAATCAGATGCTTTCGTGAAAGCAATAATTGGTCTGAGTCTTGCACCATTACCAGTGTCACTATTTATTCCTATCTCTGGAGTATCCTTCCAACCACAAGCTTCACCCTTAACTACAACCGCAATCAGTTGACCAGAGTCTGAATATTGTCCCTCCAATATCAAACCAGGTAGTGAAGGTTCGGTGAATAATTCATCTCCAATCGCATATCCATATCCAGTTGAAAGAATCTCGACGCCAACTAAACATCCAACAACGGGAACAGTCAGACGATCATCATCATCATCAGGATCAGGATCGGGGGTTGGTGGAGTAGGACCTGGTGGGAATGGTGTGGGATCGTCTTCATCATCACCACCACCGTCGCCACCACCGCCATCGTCGTCGCCACCACCGCCGTCGCCGTCTCCGCCGCCGCCACCATCATCATCTTCATCGGGTAGAGGTGAAGGTCCAGGTCCAGGGCCTGGTCCAGGGCCTGGTGGTTTTGGAGTTAATTCGTCTTCACCATCTGGTGTATCAATATAACCATATCCAGGATTTGTTATAATAATTCCAGTCAAACTACCATCAGCATCAATTTCAGCATAACCAGCACCACCATTACCATAATTACATGGATCATTAAATGTTACAAATGGTGGATATGCATATCCAAGTCCAGAATCTTCTAGTAAAATACCAACAATACTTCCTTTACCACTAACTACAGCGGATGCTAACGCTTCTGCTGTTGGATTTCCACCAAAAATATCAACAACTGGTGGACCGCAAGGCTGTGGATCTGTAGTACAAACTGCTGCACCGCCAGCGTTTAATCCTGCCTCATCTAACCATCCAACAACACCAACTGTGGGATCTGGTATTTGTAATTGATCTAAGAAATTTGCATAATCATCCTGCATCTGTTTTGTTGGACCAGCCCAGGGACTCGAATTAAATTTCGTGACCTCCGAACATTCCTTGGTCAAACATAGGAATCCAAGGATACCAAGAATTAGATCAATGATTTCGGTGATTTGAGCACCAATGTCTAAAACACCATCAAATAAATCCCCTAATGCTGCTAATGCAGTATCGAGAGCACTCTGTAGTTCTGCAAGAATACTATTGATCAGTGCATTTACAAACTTCTCTGCTGCACACAGTGGAGCAGATGCCAACTTACCAAGAAGTGCTGCAAGAAAGTCTCCGATTAGTCCAGGGAGATCATCTATAATATTTTGAAAAATACAGAATAAAACGTCAAGAACCTTAGCAAATACTGAATCTTTAATATCTTTTAGAACGTCACCTAAGATAATATCAAGAGCTGCACTAACTTCTTTTCTAACAGTGCCCAGAACAAAGTTTCTAATTCTCTGTATTAACGTTCTGCAAACACCAGCAATGTTATTGATGATAGTTGTAATTTGACCAGCAAAATCATATACTTTATTGATACTGCCGACCACATATGTTGCATAGTATTTTTTGACACCTTTTAATATAGATGCAACTTTTGAGATCTCTACTTGAATTCTGGAAACAGTATCCGTTCCACAATTATTTGGTCCAGAAAATTCTTGATTTAAATAATTGAATTCATATGAGTCCATCAAACTAGGAACTGTATATGAAGTATAGGTTGAATCTCCAGATGTTCTAAGATCATATTGGCCCTTTGGGCTTGAAGTCTTTCCTTCCTGGTTTAAATTAGATCCAATATCTGGATTACTTTTATCAACTCCAACTCTCCAAGTTGGAATATTTTGTCCCGCATACAAAGGTGTGGAAAGGAATGGATTTCCCGAACCAGACTTTAAATCTTCTGCAGATTGTTGGCCGTCATCGGCGTCCAAAAAGTATCCTGTGACAATTTCACCACCAACAATTCCACTGCTTGCATTGTTTCCTGCACCAGTGTTAGTTGGTTTTTTGATCAATGCAACAGGGAGATCTGTATCTGGGAGGACTGATATGTCCTCCGTATGATAACCCAAAATTCTTACAGGTACTCTTTCCCCCCAGTTTTGTCCTTGGGAAATTTCTTGCAAGGTAATTGGAACCTTTCCGATCCAATACCTCATGCCATCACGGCCTAGAAAATGACTATTATAGGGGGTAAAACCTGACATTAATCTTCGTAAATTCTACATTCGTCTGCGTCTGGATTCTCATCACAGTACATTTCAAAGGCGGTGGGATCGTGATGATCTTCTGGATGTTCTTTATGATAACGCTCAAGGTGTTCCAATTCGTCAGCAGTGTGACGACGTTTCTGTGGTGAAATTGTTGGATCGTCTAGGATTTTCTTATCCTTTTCGATATGATCCTCGATAGATTTTTCCATGGCTTTTATGGTTGTTAAGACCCTAGTGTATCTCGAACTATCAATAAATGGGAATAAGATCTTGAGTTCGTGACATGGTGGCAAACTTCTTTGATAAGATACTTACCACTTAGTTTTTCATCATACTCAAATTGGCAACCAGCTTTCGCTATATTTACGACAATTGTGTTGCCTGCATGTAAGTTGAGGTTTTGTGGGACTGTAATATTTAGTATCTGACTAAAAATAGAATTATATGCAAGAGGTCCTTGAACGTCAAATACCGAATAATCTATGTTCACAAGAGACCTATCAGTCAATTCCTGCATATCTTGAATGCTTACATATTGTCTAGTAAACTTCAAATCTGTCGCATCTGCTGGTGGTTCATAAGTAGCATTTCCGAAGAAGGCTGTTGCATCAAAGTCTTCGTAATCGAACATGCTTTTTGTATCTGGATCTAGTCCATCACCATATGGTTTAAAATTATATCGTTTTGCACCATATGCACCAAACATAGCTTTAATATCAAGATTATCTGTTTGTACTTGTCTATACTTTAGAATTCTTTTTTGAGGATCTTGTCTACCAAAAGGTGTCTTTGGTTCATATACATCATCAGCTGTGCCACCATAAGTATATGTTTCAGTGATTGGTTGATCAATCAAATCTTTCATAGATCTAAAATTATATCCTTCCCTTGTTCGATAAAAGAAAAATCCTGCAGATTTTCCATTTTCTTCACTAGAAGTTCTAGGGCAAATATCCATGATAACAGTAAATGGTTTTCTACTATTACCTTGATATGAAAAAGCAGAAGATGAAGGTGATCCTCTGAATGGTACATCTGACTTAAGATCATCTACTAAAATGCTACGAACATTTTCTGTTGTGTTTTGAGATGGAAGTTTCCTGTAAACTCTGGTAGACTCTGATTTGAAATGATCTGGTGATATGAAGTTAAAAAACACAAGATTTTTATCATCCTGTTGGAATACTTGTGACGCTTCAAATACCTTTAGTGATAGATTTAATGTCTGATTCCTTTGATTCTCAATAATTATTTCTACATTTTCTCCAGTCTTGAGTGGAAGAGCAGACATGAACGATTCATTGTACTTATCTCCATCAATTCTAGATCTTCCAGTATCCATCATCAAAGTTTTTGCAGTCATCACTGGAGAGAATATATCTTCGTAGAAATAAAAATCTCCAGCAACACCAGCACTGATGTCAACTTGCCTTTCACCATCAGCACTTGTAAGTAAGAATTTATTAATAAAAGATCTTTCTGTTGCTGATGCCATTAGGTATATGCAAGTTGAATATTACCAAGCTTATTTAACATGTCTGGAGCACTGTTTGTTGAAGAAGCTATGGTCTGTGACGATGAACCGACTGGTACTGGTTGTGCCACAGGAATTTCTATGGGTATAATTGCAACTCTCTGTCCACTTGAGGTTCTACCTTTTGATATTGTTCTTTGATTTTCAACACCTCTAAAGTTTTTATTCATCCATGATATTGGATCAGTTGGTGGTCTGAAATTACCCATTGAATCAGGTACATTATTTGAGATTTCCCAGTGTAAATGATCAGCATACTTATTCGGATTACCATATCCAGATCCACCAACAGTTCCCAACATAGTTTGAGTGCCAAAACTTTGACCCTTTCTTAGTGGACTTGGCTCATTCATATGTCCAAAGAAATGATATGCATTGAACTTATCATCTTTCCATGTTATCCAATTTCCATATGATCCATCATTTGCTGCACCTAACCTTCCAGTTTGATATACTTTTCCAGGGAGATATGAAAAGAGTGGAGTGCCTCTTGAAGCACCAACATCAATACCATTATGTTTCTTTGGACCTTCCCCCAGATCACGCATACCCATACCAGAAGTAATTTTTGGTGTATATGCTCCTGATTTACTTTTTAAAATTGGACTTGTAGGTACACTAACACTGGCAAATTGACCTTGAGGTGCTTTTGCTCTACCAGTAGTACCACTGAGAGGCATCAAACTACCCGATGTAGTTTGTGGTGGTGGTTGTTGTGGTTGTGCTGGAGGTGGTATTTGCTGAGTTGGGGGTGATGTTATTTTTGTTTCTGATTTTCCTAAAGGAGTTCTAGCTGCTTCATTGATAAGATCCATCCCAGCTTGATCTTTTAGCAAACCAGTTCTCTTATCCGCTGTCCAATGACTTAATCCACCACCAGGCATCGTCAATAAAACTGCAGCCAAATAATCTTGAACGTCTGGACTAAATTTTACATTTCTTGAAATATTGGCATATCTTAAGGTGTCTTGTAAAGTACCACTTAAAAACTGATATCTTCCAGCAGCATATATGAAACCCTGATTATTTTGTCGGCTCAGATTTTGTGCTGCCAAAATTTCAGCAATCGTCATATCAGTGAGGTTCTTTCCAATGATCCCAGATGAGGGTCCACTCGCTGGTTTTCTTCCACCAGAATCTGGGATGGTTCCCTGATTCATTGCATTATAGTTTCCAGAACCTGCTGATTCATATTCAGATATTTTATTCAGAGCCTGAATATGAATCGGTTTTAATCTACCTCTATAATTTGTACCAGAAGGTCCAGAGGGAGTTGTTGGTTCTTCGGGTCTTTGTTGTGCTTGTCCCTGTCCAGAACCATCTGGATTACCACCAGGACCATAATACTCTGGTTCCTTCTCTGGTTTTTGTTCTTTTTCCTCTGGTGGTGTTGTTAGGTTTTTGGCATTGAATAATGCATCTTCCCAATTCGTCCCTAAAGATTCAACTGCCGCTTCTAAATCATCTATTTCTTTTTGAAGTTTTCCTTCTTTATCAGTAAAATCAAAATTCTTTATGTTAGTTATTGCTTGAGTTACAACTCCTTTTAATCCACCGATGATATTTCTAATATCTTGGATCATTCGTTTTGCAGCTTGGACAATATTTCCAATACGAACTTTCAGTGTCTCAATTAGTGCTAGAATTCTAGGAAGTTGAGTGGTTAACCATCCTAAGAGAAGATATCCCAGGGCATTCATAATTCTACCCAAGAAACCTTTACCCTTATTGAGAGTTCTGGATACCAGTCCAGATCCTGGTACTGAACTTGCTTCTAGTGCAGATTCTCTATTTCTTCTCTCTTGTCTAAACCTGAAAAGTTGATTTAATCTTCTTTCTTTTCTGTATATTGTCGTGCCAATATTATCCCTCTTTCTGAATACATTTACAGCTTTAATTGATGCCTTTCTAGCACCAATCGTACTCTTCCTGAGAGTCAATAGATTATCATCTAATGAGGATCTCTTGAATGTATCTCGTAGTAGCGCAGATGAAAGTGACATTTAGATTATCTTCCTCTTATTTTTACATTATAATTATATTCCGCACGTCCTGCATACGGATTCTGTGGATTATATGAGAGAACATCTGGAACTTGATTATCAATAGAATTTCTAGGTGATGACGTTCCTTTCATAAATCGTTCTCTTATTTTATTCATATCGTCATTGAGTTGAGTCTCAATCGCCGCTTCACCCTCTCTACTTGCTTGAGTTACTTGTGCTGCTTTTTGAACTGCAGATTGAACTGGATTAATTGGTGATACTGGAGCACCTTCAATAGCTGCGGCACCCTGTGAAAGTGATTCGGGTGATCCAGCTTCGGATGCTCCTAGTGGTGAAGGAGTTTGGCGGTGTAATGCTGCCAGCGCCTCTTCAGTAGAATCACCATCACCATCAGAAGTCTCAGGTTTTTTCATTAACCCTGCATTCTGTAGAGCTTTTGTGATTGGATCATTCACACCTTTGAAGAAATTATCCAAATTCAACGAATCGTAATTTGAATCTAAGTATGGTGTAAATTGAGATCCCAACCATTGACCCGCCATACCACCACCTGCTGCACCTGCAAGAGCAGCAAAGAATGCTCCTGGTCCACTAGGAAGACCAAGTAATCCAGCAAGCGCAGCACCACCTTTGGCACCGCCGAGTGTCAGCATCATTTGTGGTATCACGGGACCAACTGCTCTGGTGGGAGTCATTCCCTGATCAAGTCTTCTTTTTATTGTATTACCAATATATAAACCTTTTAAAGCAGTGCCCAAGAAACTGCTAAATCCAGGACTTCTAAGAACAGCCTTGATTACATTAGCAAGTTTGGACTTTCCACCACTAAGCAATTCTCGTAAACGTTGGAAAGCACCCAAATTAGTTAGTTTTGGTGGATTTGATGGTGGTTGTGGATTAGTAAGTCTAGGATTTCCAGGCCTGGGTGGAACTTGTTGATTCCCAGATGGTGGTTTTGGTGGTCTTGGTTGTGTTCCTTGGCCACCAGTTGATGGTGGTGGCACTGGAGGTCTTCCCTGTCCACCAGTTGTTGGTGGTTTTGGTGTTGTTGTTGTTGGTGGTGGTTTTGGTGTTGTTGTTGGTGGTTTAACTTTAGGGGGTTGAGTTGTAGGGGGTTTGGGAAATAATCTACCAAAGATTAAACTGAATCCACCTTTCAATACCCAACCACTAATCGTCAGTGCTAAACTACCAATTGTGCCAATTAAACCAAGGACACCACCACTCAATATTGCAAATATACCACCAGCAACTGCTAATCCAGTTATAAGTTCTTGTTTTAATTTTTCAAGTTCGTTTGTATTTCCTTCTGCATCCGCCCGAAATATTTTGAGTACTTTGGTAGTTAACCATCCACCAAAGAGAAATAGTAAAGCCTTCTTTAAATCAAATAGTTTGTTCTGAACCGTGCCTTGAATTTTTCTGACAGGTTTCATCAATGCAGAGGTGATCTTTCCCTCTACAACATCTTCTGATCTTCCAAATGCAGTTCTTTCTGCATCTACTAATCTAGTTCTTCTTTCTTGATTAGCTCTTGCTTGCTCCTTTACAGTCTCACCTTGAATCGCTGCAGTGAGAGTATTGAGATTAGTTGAAATAGCAACAATATTTCTATTGATGCTTGTTAATTGCTTGCCTAAAAAAGTATATACCTGCGTTTGCTGGGCATTATTTTGCTTCTCAACAGCTAAAATGGCATCCTGAGTTCCTTCCGTATTACCAGCTGGTAGTAGTTTTTGTGGATTTACTCTAGATGCCATTTGCTTGTTTGCGTTTCAGTTCTTCTTCTTCCAAATATGCTAAAAGGAGAGAAACATATACTTCTCTTTCCCATGGCATCATATTTTCTAACTCCGTCAAACTGTATTTATGATGCTGCATCAAGGCAAAATTAGTTTGGAAATACGAAGTTAGAGATTCATGTGCCAGGGCTACGCGAAAAAAGATGCTAGACCTTCAAGGACAACTTCATTTTCAACACCAGTCTTTGGATTTGTCACCTTCAATGTGTGTGACAGTTTTGGCATTGTTGAGAAAAACTTCTCAACTTTTGCAAATTGAGATGATGTCAAGTTGCCAACGAATTCATCCAATTCTTTCTTGGTGCAATCTGCAGTGTTCCAAGACTCCTCTTCAGAATAGACTTGATCCACACAACTTGTGATAATATCAAATCCTTGGTCAATACTTACATCTCCACCATCAAAGTTTGTCTTTACAAACTCATCAAGAGATGGATACTTCATTCTAATAGAAAGTTCATCATCTAGTTTGATGTCTCGATTATGTTCGTCACTTACATTGATTTGAATATCATCAATGTTAATTTGAACCTCGACTTCAGTTTCACCGTCGTCTGGACATGTGACAATTACATCGATAAGTTCACCTACAGACTTTCCACGAACATTCAAGAATAGATATTCAATATCGAAAGTAGAAAGATTTTCTACCTTTACACCTCTAGAAAGAATGCAAGAAGAAAGAACGTTCTTGACAGCACCTGTAATTTGCTTCATATCTTGACTCTCTAGAGCCATGATAAGAACCTTTTCTTCTTTGACTAGAAATGGACGATACTTGATTTTCTTTTTGATTGAAGGCAACTCAAGTTCATAAACAGGAGTCGAAGACTTTGGTAAAGGCATGATATACTATGATGTTTTGATTATTTAGGGGGTTACTAGAGCACTACCACCAATGGCTCCATCCGCTCCTCCAGCACCTGAACCAACGTTAGCAATGAAACTAATCTTGTCAGATCCTGTAGCAACAGTTGGATTCCACTTATCTTTGACTCCAAGGAAACCATCAATGAAGTCTTGTGTGATTGCTTTTTGATTATAATTTGAGTTAGTGAAGAACTGTGATAGATCAGCATTGGATGATTGAGTTCCAGTTGCGCTATTTGCAGTTTTATTCTGGAAATCAATCACTTTGTCATCAAAGCTTTGAGCATTTGTTGTATTATTATACGGATATGGAGAAATAGTTCCCTTACCTCTCGCTGTCAGGAAGTGTCTCTCATAATTAAAGTCAACAGAAAGTCTCAAAACAGAATTTGAACTTTCATATGATACTGGTGTAGATGTAATTGCGACTGGGAATAATTGAACAAAACTATATGCAGTCATTGCCTCTGATGTTGCCAATCCTCTATCAAACTTATAAATTCTCATACTATCACATTTATATCCACTATTCCCTCTTGGATATCTCATTCTATAAAAATAACCTGGTGTATATGGACTTACATTATTAGGAAGTTCTGCTCCACCAGAAATATGGCTGATCCATGCTTCAAAAAATCTCAATACTTGATATTGACTATCACAATAAAAACTAAGATTTATATTATTGAATATCTTTGTATGTGCATACTGCTGCTGAACACCAGTGAAATTTCCTTCAATTGTTGTAGTCGCTAAACTCTGGCCAGGTAAGACTGCACTATAACATAACAAACCAAGATTCTCATTGTAGAAATCACTCAGAACTCCACGATTTGCAAGAGTCTGTGTGAGTCCACCCGAAAACCCATTAAATGTCACCTGATAATGAGATGATTGAGCTACATCACCAAATGTATTTTTAATGTCTGAGATTTTTTTTAGTCCTACCACTCTAAATACCTACAGTGAAATTTTTATGGATGGCATATAAAGGTAAATTTCGCCCCTCAAACACAAAAAAGTATAGGGGAAATCCAAGTAACATTATTTATAGGTCTCTTTGGGAAAGAAAATTCATGGTCTACTGTGACCTGAATGAAAACATTCTCGAATGGGGCAGTGAAGAAATAGTTATTCCTTATCGATCACCACTGGATTCTAGAGTGCATCGTTACTTTCCAGACTTTTATATTAAAGTTCGTGAAAAAAATGGAAATGTTCAACGATATATTATTGAGATTAAACCAAAGAGACAGTGCAAAGAACCAAAGGTTCAGAAGGAAAAGACTAAGAAATATATCTATGAAGTGACTGAGTATGCCAAGAATCAGGCAAAATGGAAAGCCGCAGAAGATTATTGTGAAGATCGCAAATGGCAGTTCAAAGTTCTTACTGAGGACGATCTAGGCATATGAGCAGAGTACAACCACTGATTGACAAAATGACTGGTGTCGAAGACCCAGACGATTTAATGATGGAGATCATGGAACTCTTACCAGAAACAGTTGAATCGACAGAAGTCGATGTTGGAAACTACTGCACGTTTGTATATCAACCAAAAACACCATTCATTCGTTATGATCAAAATCCTCTAGTTGCAGTTGTTGCAAAGTTTGAATGGGGATTTCGTGGTATCAATTATCATTGGGGTGCTTACAGAAATTATACCAATGAAGAAGTGGTTGGTGCTGTTCATTTAGTCAACTCTTCGGAGGTGTCTGACTTGAGAACAATACCTTATCAAAATTATCGACTAAATATTTAAACTAGGGTCTTTCTATAAATGCCAAGTAAGAGCAAAAAAGGTAAATTACAACCCTTTAGATACCCAGCAGGTGTCTTGGAAGATCATTCTGACTATCTTTATATTGGAATTCGTTCATACAAACCAAGTAAGAATTCTACAAGTGAGGCATTTAGACTGCAATCCTTGGCACAGGGAACATCATTACAACAGTCAAAGTCAGTAGCAAATATAATTCTACCAATCCCAACTTCCATCACTGCTTCAAATGGAGTTACTTGGAATGGTGGAGAAATAAACGCTGTTGAAGACATCATCGCAAGAGCAGCACCTACCGCTATGGATGGTAAATTTGATGCAGCAGGGAAACAAATTATAGATGATCTTGGTAAAATTGGACTTGGAGATGATGTTATAAAAGGATTCCAAAGTTTCTTCACTACTAAAATTTTACAGCAACTTGGTAGTGGAGTCGGTTTTGGCCAAGTTCTTGCAAGAACTACTGGTCAAGTCCTAAACCCAAATCTAGAGTTACTGTTTTCTGGTCCTGGTTTGAGAGATTTTACTTTCATTTACCAGTTATCTCCTAGAGATGAAAATGAAGCTCAAACAGTAAAAAATATTATAAGAGTTCTAAAGCAAAGTATGTCTCCAAGAAGAGGATCCTCTACTGCATTCTTGTGTGCTCCTCATCTTTTCCACCTTTCATTCAAAAAAGGAAATGGAGATCATCCATACTTAAATAGATTTAAGACGATGGCACTCTTAAGTATTGATGTAGATTATACTGGCACAGGAACATATGCAACATATGAAGATGGTTCTCCTGTAGTGTATAACTTATCAATGGAGTTTCAAGAACTATCACCCGTTTACAATGAAGATTATGCTGGTGAAGAAGGTCTCATTGGAGCAGGATACTGATGTATTTCAAAGAATTACCAGACGTAAGTTACCCATCACCTCTATCTGATAGAAGATCGGATAGGGAATATATAACTATCAAAAATCTCTTTAGAAGAGTCAAATTAAGAGATGATCTAGTTGATCAAGTAACAGCATTTGAGAGATATGAAGTCCGTCAAGGAGAGAGACCAGATATTGTTGCTGAAGAATATTATGATAATCAAGATTTAGATTGGTTGGTTCTAATCTCAAATAATATTACTAATGTTAGAGATCAATGGCCTCTAAGTGATAATGAATTATATAATTATGCCGTTGAGAAATATGGTGTAGAAGGTCTAAGTCAAGTTGCATATCACGAAACAACTGAAGTAAAAGATGATCTTGGAAGATTAATTTTCCCAGCAGGTATCAGAGTAGACTCTGATTTTACAATACCAAACCCAGATATATTTGATACAACTTTGAATCCTGTTAGAGCTATTTCAAATTACGAAGCAGAATCACGTCTCAATGATGAAAAGAGATCAATAGTTTTATTGAGAAAAAACTATGTCACTCAAGCCATCCTAGATTTAAGGGAGGAATTGACTTACGACAAATCCTCCCAGAAAGTAAATAATAAACTAATTAAAGCAGATAATATTAGACTGAAGTAATCATCCGTCTGCTAGTCGCTGGAAATAACTTAGAGTGTCATCTTCCTCGTCGGAACTAGGAGTGATGTCAGAACTGTTGAAGTCACGACCTTCACTCAGTGAATCTAGTTCGTTACGCATGGACTGTGGCATAGGTGCTGCCTCACCACGATTCTCACGACGGAACTGTTCTTCCTCTTCGACAGTCTCTTGATCTTGGAACTTAGGAGTGCCCTTGATACCAAGAACATAGTCAAGACGAGTCTTCAGTTCTTCGTAAGTCTTGAACTGATCAGGAGCAACTAGTGACTGAAGAGAATACTCTTTCTTCCAGATTGCTTCCATAGCATCGTCATCATCTAGAAGTGCATCTGGACGTGCAAACTCAGAAGAATCATAGTTCCAGTAACCTGCAACTTTCTTGATCTTCAGTTTGAAGTTAGCACCTTGCCAGAAGTCGAAGGGGTTGATAGGCTCTTCATCTTCAAACTCAGGTTGCATAGCAGCAGTGATCTTGTCAAAGATCTTCTTGCCAAACTTGAAGAGGAAGACTTTACCTTCGTTGTCAGGATTGACAGGATCCTTGACAACATAGATGTTGCTGTAGTAAGACAGTTTACGCTTTTGCTTACGAGCAACATCTTTATCAGACTCTAGACCACTGTTCCAGAGTTGAGAGTTGTATTCAGATACGGGGTCCTTTTGTCCGAGAGTGGTGAGAGAGTTCTCAATGAACCAACCACCAGGGCCTTGGAAGGCATGGGAATACAGTTTTGCCCATGGCAGATCTTCGCCATCGGGAGCAGGGAGGAAACGAATTACAGCGTAACCGTTGCCAGTCTTGTCAAGTTGTGGTTTCCAGAGACGATCGTCTCCACCACCAGTCTTGGTCATTTTTTCGACTTCCTTCACCAGTTTGTTGGTGAGGGAACCCAGAGAGGATTTCTTTTTTAGATCGGAAAAGGACATTGGATTTGGCCTGTGTTGTGAACGTGTTTATTATAGGATGGGTTGGGTCAGGAGTCAAGGTCTTCTTTCATACCCCGAACAGTTGCTTTCATTTCTTCAAAGACAGATCTCACATCATTTCCTCCAGCGAATCCCATCATTTCGCAGAATTCTTGAATGTTTTTTCTTCTTTCAATTGCTGCTGGATCATCACTAAGTGACATACGAGCGTACATCAAACTTTGTGTTTCAATCAGCTCTTCTAGTTTACCCAAATGCTCAAGTTTTTCATCATAGTCAAGATTTGGATAATCCATAACCTCTTCAAAGATTTCTTGTTGAAGTCTTTCAATTTTATCCAAACCTGCTTGAACAAATTCGGATTCCATAAATTTACTCATGTTTATAATTCTTGACCCTTTGGTATTTAGAGTGGTAATTTTGCCTTGGAAGTCTTTTTCATAAAGTTCAGACGAATAGCGTCCCACTTTAGTTTTTCTTTTAATGGCTTGGTGATTAGTTTTGAAATTGAATCAACTTCAAGGTTATTTTGCTCACAGAAAAAGACGATTGCATCAATGTAATTCATCTTCTCTTTGAGAACAATTTGTTCAATCTCCTGACAGAATTTTTCAGATGTGATGAACTTTTTTTCTAACTCCTTTTTTAATTCATTTTTCATTGAATCTCCGTAGATATTCACCCAACAAATGGATGTATTTTCCTTTGTCGTACTCTTCATAAACTTCGCATTCTCCATTTTCGCATGACATGATAATTACAAATTTCTTCACTATTATACCAGTAAGTTCATACAACATGCAAGCATATGCTGCACACTGTACAAAGTATCCATCAATCCAATCTCTTGGTTTTGGTTGCTTACTTGTCTTAAAGTCAATAATCGCCAACTCGCCATTGTACTCAGCGATGCAATCTACTGTCCCAGCGACTTTAAGGTTCATACTATATAGTCTCTTTTCAAGACCGTGAATATTGTCGATGTTATTGAGGTATGGTTTCGCAACCTTGAATAACATCTCTGGAAGTGGTTTTACTTTTGGAAGAGATTCATTCTTTAGATAATGCTCAGTCAGAGTGTGCATATCAGTGCCACGACTGGATGATTGTCTCAGAGTTCTGTTTGCTACTTCATCACCAACTTTTTTTCTCCACTTAGCAAATTTGTCCCGATTAATCCAGCTCAACACTGAAGTAATCGAGACAAATTTTACATCTTGGGTGCCAGGCACAACATAGTGCCTAACACCTTCGATTTCTTCTCTTTCTAGATCATTAACAAAAGGAATATCAATATGATTGAACATTACAAATTAGAATCGAGTTTAGCAAGTAAGTATTCTTTAACGATACCAGATCTTACAATATCGTCAACACCAAACTCTACAAGTTCAAATGATGGCATCTTCCTAAGGATGCTCATGAAATCAACAATTCCATTCTTTTCATTAGTTTTGGTAAGATCAGTTTGAGTGGCATCACCACAGAAAATAATCTTACTGTTCTCACCAACACGGGTGATGATAGAGTCTAGTTCGTGGAAGTTTAGATTCTGGAATTCATCAATGATCAGAATTGCATTATCGAAAGTAGTACCACGAATGAAGGAAGTGCTCCAAAAACTTACAGTTTCTTGAGCCTTCAAGTTGCCATACAGCATTTCAAAGTCTGTATCTGTAGGCATCTCAAACATATACTTCACCATATTCTTATATGGAATTTGGTAAAGGGAAGACTTGTCCTCATGATCTCCTGGTAGGAAACCAATCTCTCTAGTTGCTACCAGAGAACGGACAACATATACTTTTTCATACGGTGTGACTTCGTTTAAGACATCTGCGAGTGCATTATAAAGAGCAATGAACGTTTTACCAGTTCCAGCACATCCATATGCAACCAAATGTTTTCCTTCCTCATATGCATCAAAGAATTTCCTTTGATTGTCAGTAAGAGGATTAATGTCAACCATCAAGTCTGAGTTGATTGGTTTCTTGCGCTTCATCTGCTTAGCAGTGAGGCCCACACCGATGGGTTGCTGGGATGAGTTCTTTCTCTTTTTTGCAGGCATAGGTTGAGGTTTACTAGATTTTTTTGACGTTTGATCCAGGCATCTTTGCGGCTCTTCCGAGCACATCATTCCACCCTGGGTTTTTGGCGACTAATTTATTGCGCCACTCACCAACTTCCCCGACACCAGGACAGGTGCTGGGATCTGAATAATCTCTTGACCAATCGGGATTATCTTTTTTCCACTGGTCCCATTCATGTACGCTCATTTTCACTTCTTTTGTCTCACCTGTTTGAAGGTGGACAACTGGATATGTTGCCATAAGTTAGAATCTCCACATAATTATTTAGTATGAGCAACCCAACCAAGTGCTTCTGCGATTACAGGAAATTCACCTGCAAAGATGCACTTGCACTCATTGGCAATGTCCATGTGCTCTTTCTGTGTGCCATTAGCAGAGCGAAGTTGAATGTAATGAATCCATGAGCGAATTGATCCACTCATGTAGAGTCTGGTTGGCGTAGCCAGAGGAAGCACAAAACGAGCACACTCCTTTGCAATTCCCTTGTCAAGCATTGCTTGATACAGATCCATACCTTCAGCAAAGTATCTTTGAATCTGAATCAATAGAGTTTTGACGATTCTTAGTGTCCTGTCGTCGAAGATCGAACATAGGAATCTGTTCAGCAAGCAGAGATGAATCTGCATACCGCTGAGAAAACTCTTGATATGTAAATGAACGGTGACGAAGGATCTGGGCCGCCAGTCCCCTGGTGGTGTTGATCTCAAGCGTCATGAATGCCATCTCAAAGATACTCCAATGCTGATGATTGATGCAGTATTTGAGAAGACCAGCAATCTTTTCGTTCTCTTGATTGTTGGGGTTGCTTACACGAGCACAATATGCAATATTTTTCTCTGCATCAGGAGTGACAGAGATCAGTTTAACATGATTCATTCTTGAAAAGTTTACGACATTTTTTCACTGCTTTGAGTTCTTCTTTGATCATCTGATAGGCATCCTCAGCATTGATTCTACCACCAAGTTCCATGGCACAGATAACCTCAACTCTTGTACCGAAATGCTTTAGAGCTTCCTCAAAGCAATTCAATTCCTCATACATTTTAGCATAACCTCAACGTTTTTTCTTTTCCTCCTTGGGTTTGTATCCCCAAAGTTTAGGTTTGATTGTTCCCTTTGTCCATGAGAACTTCACAAAACCCTTCCCAAACTTATCATAGTACATATCAAAAAGTTTGACTTCTTTTTGAGTTCTGGTGATATCATAAAAAGTCTCACCGTCAATTTGATACTCTACTAGGAATGCATCCGTAGGAAGACTTCTATCGTTAGCATCAGATGGACTACAATCTGTCATTAAGATTGTACATCCGTATCTCTGTTTAGTTAGAGATTTTTCTTCCTCGGTCCAAGTCATGAAATCAGGTGCGATTTCCCCATACGATGTCCTCGAAGGCTTCGGCAACAACGTTTCTTGTGATTCGATATTTTTTTCCAATTTCTTTATCCTTTACTAAACATAGAAGTTCTGCCTCCTCTTTATGCAGAGACTCAAGTAATTCAATGAACAAGGCTTCACGTCTGGTACGAGTGAGATCTACGTTTCCACCCTCAACGAAATTATAGAACATTCGTTGTTGACTGACAAGTCTAGAGACTCCATCACCAATTGGTTTGTCGCTAGGTGTATATGGCACATCACCTTCTGGGATGGCACTCTTAATAGACTCATCAAAATTCCAAATGAGAAGAGAAACCAAAGCGGGATTACGATACTCTTTCAGTAAGCTAATCTTAGCCGCTTTGGTTTTTGCGCTGGATACAGCTTGTAAAATTTCAGATTGTAGTGGATTGGGTGGTAATTTTTTTGCCATAATTAAACTCCAAGTTTAGTCATAATCTTCTTCGTCGTCAATAAATCCGTTTTCAAAGCGGAATGCGATTAGTTGGTCAGGAAGGACTCCTCCATCTTCGTCGTACATTTCTGGGTGCAACCCCTGAGGAACATTGAATGATATTACGTTCTCTCTTACAATCCATCCAACAATAGATCCCGTAAGAAAGGCACCGATCATAAGGAATGATCCTAAAACAAGTGAGACTGCTAACATGGTTCCTCTCCTAGACTTTCTGTTTTCTTACATCAAAAGAAAACTTAAACTTAATCGATAATTCTTTTTTAAAAAATCTGAACTTCTGTGCAAAGTCCAGATCAAGTAACTGCTTTGGTTTTTTGACTCCGTTAAGAATTAGTTCTACGCCTCTATTTATAGGGATTTCAGAGGATTTTTTGCTCTCTGAGGTATCTGATGGTTTCACTGCAGCCCCCTATTTTTGTTTTTTCTGTGGTCACTTGAGGGAATGTGCTACCCTCCCCAAATTCGTCATAAAATTGTTCTTTGGTGTAATCTACATCAAGAGTATAGATCACGTAACGTTGTTCTGTCAAGTCAAACAGATCTTTGACTTTACTGCAATATGGGCAATTGTTCTTTGAATAGACGGTAAAAGTCATTTAGAAAGTTAACCTCTATGAATGATATATAGTAAGAATTACTATTTGAATTTTAGCAGGAAAAATGAGTATTATCAAATTTAAAGACAAAAAGATTCATCATGTTCACATTCCAAGATGTGCTGGTAAATTTGTTGCCAATCTAATGATGGCACATGCAATTAAAGTCGAACAATTTGAAGTTCAACATTGGCCTCCAAATTCAGAATTCACAAGTTTTGAACTCGATTCAGAAGACTGTTTACAATTCCAATGGGAAGAACATAATGGTGTTAGAATCAAAACAGCACATAAAGCAATATACCAAAATATGGAGGAATTTGATAATTGCACTCACAGATTTGCTGTAGTTAGAGATCCATATCAAAGATTTATTTCAGCTCTTGGTATAACATGCTGCTTTACTTCAAACTCATACGATTTTCATAAAGTTCTTGAAATGGTTTCAACCAAAGAGGGCTTTGACAAGTTCATGCATTTAGCAAGAACCAAATTTGCTTATTGGGGAAATTGGTTAACACCACAACATGAGTTTTTAGTTGGAGATGAACTGATCTGGAGATTTGAGGATGGTTTTGATCTTAATTTCGTTGAATGGTTTAGAGCAAACTTTGATATTCCCATAGTTTTAGAATCTAATGGAGAACCTGTCGTTGATCTTTTACAAATTGAAGCAAGTGATATGGGATATCTGCAAAAAGAAGAAGAAATGAAAACTGCTAAAATTCCAGAATCTCTTGAAGGATTTGTAAGAGAATACTATGCAAAAGACTATGAACTTCTAGGTTATTGAAGATCTAAAGGTTTCTGATTACTTTGGGGTAGGGATTGCTGAATTGGCAATTCTTGCCCCTCTATTTTTATGGTAGCTGGTTCTAGTTCCCTCTCTTCCCACGAACCACCAACACCACCGTCCATGTTCACAACAATTTCATTAGTTGGAAGTGCTGGTTGTGGAGTAACATCAACAGTTTGTCCATAAAGATAGTGATCGTTACGAACATATGTAAGAAGATGTGGTCGGTTGGAGACAATCCTTTGTGCATCCATTTCCCATCCACAGTCGCAGTATTTTTTTCCAGTATCTTTCCAGATTACTGAATACCAGACTCTATCAACATAAGCGTTTCCATTAGACATAATCGTTACTTGTAAATAATGTTGTTTCCAAATACCAATGAATCCATACCAGTATTAAAGAAGAGATCATATGCATCTCCCTTTCTAGCGGCAATTGGTTTTCCACCCTTGTTCAAAGATGTATTCAATAGCATTGGAATTCCAGTAATTTTTTGGAACTCTTTTATTAATTTATAATATGCACCATTTGATTCATTTACAGTTTGTGCTCTACATGTATTATCGTAGTGGCAAATAGCAGGATACTTTTCTGGTTCCCTCAACTCCATAACAAACAGCATATATTCTGATGGACCCTGCCAATGAAAATAATCTGATACTTCTTCTTCTAACACTGATGCACCAAATGGTCTATACCATTCTCGATCCTTGACTCTTTCATTAATCCAGTCTTTCCCATCAGGATGGCAAGGATTCATCAAAATACTTCTGTGCCCTAATGCTCTAGGTCCAATTTCACCATGACCCTGATACCAACCAACAATATTATTGTTTGCTAAATTTTCAGCGACTTCTCTAATAGTTTCATCAGTTGGTTCATTTGGTGGAGCCTCATCATCTTGCCAGAAAGGAAATCCAGTATTATCAAATGGTTCCTGATTATATTGTTGTCTCAAGAGTTCAACACAACCCAGACTAATTCCAGTATCGTTAGTATGTGGTGGGATTATTAAATTAGGAATTTTTTTCTTAATTTTGGAGTTGATAACAGTATTCAGAGCAACTCCACCACTATATCCAATACAGTCTTGATCTTTAAATCTACGTTTACATACAGTAGAAAAATAATTTGCAAATATATTTTCAGTCGCTTGGTGAGAAACAGAAACAGCGTCCACTGCGTCTTCAAAATCTAGTTTACTAAAGCATCCAGTTCCCCAAACATTATCAAGATCACGTATTGTAAGTTGTGATAAAGCATCAATAATTCTTTCTCGTTTTTCTATACTGTAATGATTAATTATACCTCTCAAGGCCATTAGTTTGCCTGGCAGATCGTCCATGATCCCAGAAATATTCATCGACATGGCAACTTCTGCCATGATAACACCCAAACTTACCAGTTCAGTTTTATGATATGATCTATCTTTTTGATAAGAATATCCGTGTTTTGTTTCGGTAATAGTATATCTAGAATGAGTTACATAATCATCACCAAACCCATCAAAAACAAAATGATGTTTAATATCTTTATTCAGAGGCCATAAACTAAGAGCATGTGCCAGATGATGTTCTATTCTCCAAATTGGACATTCAAATCCACACTCAACCAATACTGGTATCTCCATCACCTCAGCTAACATTTCATAATTTGGTTCAAGTTCTGGATGAACTTGTGGATCAAATGAAATGCAGACAGCATCAATATCCTTAGGATTTACCCCCCATCTGTCTAGAAGGTACATCCAGGATGTCATGTCATTATGATATCCAAAGTGCTTTATTTGCAAATCTCTTGCAATTTCACAATATTTGATCTTAGGACCATCCGTGTATGTTACATTAGCACCATGTGCATCTAATCGTAATCCAATGAATTTCATTTTTCACTGTCTTTCAGAATTTTTACTCTATCAAAAAATTGTGGAAATATGACCAGTCTGGGACTAGATCTGCCTTCTTTTCCTGGCAACTTTATTGTGATATATTGAGTATGTATAAAGTCAACCGTACCGTAATCACCGTCATACTCGACCTCCATCCCCTCACTGAACATTGGTAAGATCATTGATAAACGCCCACTCTTCTGGTTCAGCACCATTCACAACAAACTCTTTGAAGAAACTATCAGCATCTTTGGGACGCTCATCATCAAATAAATCTGTGATGCGCTCACAGAAATACTCTTCAACATTAGTGATGAGTTGTTCACGAAGTTGATCAGATGTCATAACCACGGCCCTCTAGGTAGATTTTGAGAATTGAAATTTCTTGCTTGTACTTTGTGATTTCCTCCTCTAGATGCTTGATGCGATCCAAGTGGAATTGAAGTTCTGGAGAAACTTCTTTCTCCTCTGCGATTCCCCATGTGCCGTTTGCCTCTGGACTGTACCAGAAGTCTTCCCAGTCTTCGGGTGTTGCTTCAGTGATGTTGGGAGAAGTTTTCTTGACCCATCGAAGGAGGGCTTCGTACCGCTCCCGCCAGATTTCAGAGTGATATATTATAGCACGAAAAAAAGCGGGTGCCAGACCCGCTTTAGAATTTATTCAGTTTTTTCTCATCTGTACAAAAATTTCATTTCGCCGTAGATGAGAGTGAGGAATGCTACTGAACCAAGGGATACGATCCCAGCGATTTGTAGTGCTTCCATGACGATCACTTAGCGTAAGAGTGACCGCGATAGCAGAAAGTTCCATGAACTTCTTCACCACCTTGCTGACACTCATACTTGACACCACGATAGGTGGTCATAGCAATCTGAGCATCGTGTAGTGCAGCTGCTTTCTGGATCTGCTTCTTGATGATAGTAAGTGTGTTCATTAGTTTACTCCTGAAATACTAGGGATTTTTAGCCCCGTTCCTTCAGTCGTTTGCGTCCCATTGACATTCAGGTACAGATTCCCTTACGGTTTCTACAAGTTCTACAACCACTGCTGGTGGTAGATTCTTATTTTTGCTGATCCTTAACATTAAGGATTCAGCATCCTGACATGTCAACGTTGAATACAGAAGTAATTCAAACATGGGATGAACGCTCCGTTCCGCGACTTACTTGCGTCCTCAGGTAAATGTACCATTGCATTCCCCTTCAACTTTTGATTTGAAATACTGGATGAGATTCCATTTCGATCGTTGATCGAGATCGTCTCTCATCTGTGTCTCAACTCTGAGTTGTAAAAACCTTTCACATGACATGTGCCACCCATAGGGTGACGGATCGTGATGGGCTAAGGTGAAAGCCAATAGTAGAGATACCATTGGATGAACGTATGGTCATTATAGACCGCATGACATATTTAGTCAAGTACTTTTGTATTTTGTGATACAGTTTACTCAAAATCTTTAGATTCTTCTTCCAATTCATCAATGATAGTTTTTTTACCACTCAACTTCTGAATTGTGTGAAGTGTTGATTTACGATATTTCTTTAATTTTTTATATTTTTTGAGAAGACGAGTCATGTCCTCAATAGGGAGTTCTACATCTACTCCGTCAATATCAAATCCTTTTGTCATTTTTGAAAAACCCTACAGAGCGAAAAAAAGCCAGGGAATTTTTTCCCCGACTTTTTGAAATTAAAAGTCAATTTTGGTTTTGGACCGCTTTCCAATCATTGTCAAAGATCTCTAGACCTTTATCAGTTAGAATGTGATCATACATCTGATCAAATACTTTTGGTGGCATGGTACAGATGTCAGCTCCATTATACCACGAACGAACAGCACGTTGAACGCTACGAATAGAAGCGGAAAGAACCTGAGTTCTCACACCATGAATACGATATAGTTCAGAGATGGAACGAACAACCTCTAGGCCTGCCACAGATTGGTCGTCAAGGCGTCCTACGAAGGGTGAGACATATGTTGCACCAGCCTTTGCTGCTAGGATCGCCTGAGCGGCGCTGAAGATCAATGTGACGTTGACTTTGATATTCTGATCGGAGAGTGACTTACAGACTGCTAGTCCTTCACGGGTGCAAGGAACCTTCACAGTGCATACATCACCAAATTTTTCATAAAGACGCTTGCCTTCACGATACATTTGACCTTCATCACCAACAACTTCCATGCTGATGTCACGAACACCAAGATCTTTGATTTCTTGATACACTTCTTCTGGGTCTCGACCACTCTTCATGATAAGAGTAGGATTGGTAGTGACACCATCTACCAAACCAGTTTTGAAGTATTCGTTGATGATATTAGTGTCAGCTGTATCTAGAAAAATCTTCATGTAATTGTGAGTGTATTTCATTTCAGGGATTTTAACATTAGTTACTGAATTCGTCAATGATGTCAAGCACATCATTTAAAGCTCTGTGAGCACCATCATGCCAGTCACCATTTTTATCATGATGCTGACCATTATATAATGCTGTTTTTAGTTTATAGACTCTTGAAAGGATGTCTACTTTAGACAATCGCGATCTAGGCATTGGCATTACTCTTCGTCATAGTTAAGGACTTGTACAATCACATAACCAACTCCAATAAGGAGAATGATTATGGAAATAATTACACTCCATACAGGATCATTTGGATTCTCTAATGGGCGGAGGAGGAGATTCATGTGATATATTCATTCTTATCCCCTGGTATCTAGGATTGTTCTTTACTTCTTCTGCACACATTATGCTGAATTCGTCACAACATTTACACCAGTCTTTCCTAGCATCTTGCGCCCCTAGAGCTTTTTTCTCCACAATCGCTCCCATACATGCCATAACTTGGCACATTCATCACTCTTCTTCTGCAGGTGTTCCTCTCGATACATGTTTCTTTCCGAAAGGTTCCCAATGCTCCCATCCATATTTATGGACAAGGTGCATTCCTAAGATGGGAACAAATACTAGTAGTATACCCATGACACCTAAGCACCAGGGAGTTTGCATGATATGTCTAACCAGGAGCTGAACGTGATTCATTTTGGAAATACTCGGGTAAAGGACATCCTTTAAAGTTGTCTATCTCTTTAATAGACAACACAAACATGGTCACAAATCCAAGGCAAAAAGCAAACAACATCTGAGGAAAATTATAATTCCCCATGTAAGCAGTAGGATCAGGTTCATCATCATGTGGATGAAGATGTTTACTGATCTGTTCTATTCGTTTTTTCTTTTCCTTTTCTTTGTCATCCATTTTACCCTCGGTATCTACCTGGCCATGTTAACTGCATTCCAACAATTAGCAATAGAATGAAAGGAAATACAAACAATACGGTCATGCTGGATAATCCCACTTAGTAATTGATTCTACTTGTTTCCAAGGTCCCCACGTAGAAGGCATATAGACGTAAGGAACAGTGCGAATCTGACATTGATCACCCTCACATAAAAGATCATCAACAATTCTCCAGGACTCCATCACTTCTTCTGAGTGGACAAAGTGAGACTGGTCTCCGTTGATTGCATCGTGGAGTAGTTTTTCGTATCCGTCGATTGCTCTATCTTCTGGATAGGCGTGTGTGAGGGTAGCGCGTTCAAGATTATCAACAAGACCAGGGGACTTAATATCCATCCTAATATCCAGATGAGGATGAGGCTGAAGACGGATGACGATACGATCATTGATTTCGCCCTCATAGAGTCTTAGCGGTGGTGATTTCAGTTTGATAACAACCTCTACACATCCATAAGGCATGTGCTTTCCAGTCATGACGTTAAAAGGAACTCCTTCCCAACGCCAGTTGTCAACGAAAAGAGTACCAGCGAAATAGGTAGGAGTACCACTGTTAGGATCAACGCCCTCTTCATCACGGTAGCCATGATATTGTCCAAGAATAACTGTTGGTGATAGTCTAGTCGCTGCTAGCACTTTTGTCTTCTCTCTTCTGACTTCAGTTGCTGACATTCGGCATGGAGGTTCCATGGCAATCAATGCAAGAACCTGCAGAACATGATTTTGTAACATGTCTCTAACAGCACCAGCAGTTTCATAATATTGAGCTCTACCTTCACAACCAATAGTTTCAGTTGCAAAGATCTGAACCTCTTCTATGTACTGCCTGTTCCAAAGTGGTTCCAGTAAAATATTGCTAAAACGGGTGGCAAGGATGTTATTAACAGTATCTTTGCCAAGATAATGGTCAATGCGATAAACCTGTTTCTCGCGTAGATGTCTAGCAACCAAAGTTGATAGATGATCAGCAGATTTAAAATCGTGCCCAAAGGGTTTTTCAATAACCACACGCGAGGTTTCTGGGTCATCTAAACATCCTGCCTCCTTTAGATTAGCAATTGCATCAGCATATCTTTCTGGTGGAACAGAAAGAAAGTAAGTCAGATCGTCAATGTAATCTGGCAAATGTCTAAGTGTATCCACCATAGACAAATCAGCACATTGATAATCTAAATGATTTAGAAAATCTTCAGGATAATCACCCAAAGATTCCTTCCACATTTCTGCTGTTGGTTCTCTTCTAGCAGAACCCATAATTAAAAAATTGTCTGGTAGAAGTTCTTTCTGCCAGAGTTTATAAAGTGCTGGAATAAGTTTTCGTCTGCATAGATCTCCAGTCGCACCAAAGATAACTATTCCTTTAGTGAGCGGTTCCGTTTCCATCGTAGTCGTCTGAGTCGTAGTAGTCATTTTCACCTTTTCGTATCCCGAAATATATCGTGGCCAGTACAAACGGTATTGAAATCCATGTGAGTGCATCAGAGAAGATCATTTCTTTCGTTCAGTCCGTGTTCTTTTAAATAATCAATCCACCATTGTAATTTTTGTTTTCTCCAAACAGGAACTGGTAATCCCTGTTCAGAGTAGTATTCAAACAGAGCACTATCGATAGTCTGTGAGATCTCCATATTCCTCTTCATCTTTGTCAACGTCCTCATATGGGTTTGCCACGTAGGGTCCTCTTTTTCGTAATGGTTCTTTTCTGACATAATCCGATTCGGTATTAATTGCAGATAACCAAACTGCCAATTTCATTACTATGTAGACTACTACTAGTGGTGTGAAGCATAACAGAAGGGTTATTTGATACTTCATCTTACGTCATGTCCTCCAAACATTGCTCGCATACCGTTCAATACTTTGAACGCGAAAGCCCCCAAACGACGAGATTCAAAACGCTCAAACAACGCCGTAGAAATGACAGGAGTGGGAACACCCAAATCGACAGCGGCATGAACAGTCCAGCGACCCTCACCGCTATCGGAAACCCCTCCATCGAACTTATCAAGCTCTGTATTGCCCCGAAGTACATCCGCAGTAAGATCCAATAACCAACTGCCGACCACGCTACCACGACGCCATAACTCAGCCACCTCAGCACAGTCAATATCGTAGCAGTAATCTTGTGGATTCTCCATCGGAGCCACCTCAGCATCACCTGCTTTGACGTATTTGCTCCCAGCATTAGCTTCATGCAGGATATTAAATCCTTCTGCGTATGCTTGCATGATTCCATACTCAACACCATTATGAACCATTTTTACAAAGTGACCAGCGCCTGGTGGTCCACAATGTAACCAACCAAATTCGGCAGATGTTGCTCTAGAGAGTGGGTCAGTTCTATCAGCTGCTCCGATGCCTGGTGCAAGTGCCCTAAAGATAGGAGAGCAGACGGATACTGCAGTATCTGTACCACCAACCATAAGACAGTATCCACGCTCCAGACCATAAACTCCACCAGAAGTACCGCAGTCAAGATATTGGATACCCAATTTAGATAACCTTTCCGCTCTCCTGCGAGAGTCCTTAAAATTGCTATTACCGTGATCAATAATAATATCTCCTTCACCACAAAACTGTAGTAACTCATTGAGTGTATCCTCCACGGTTTCTGCTGGAACTACCATCATAAAGACGCCAGGACCTTTTGATTTAACTTCACTACAAAGATATTCTATAGATGAACAAACACCTGAGACATAACCTTTCTCAAACGCCTCTTCAGCCTTGGCATAATTTCTTCTATATCCCCAGACTTCAATGTCTGCTTTCATCATACGGCGAGACATACCCTCGCCCATTCTTCCAAGACCAATTAATCCAACTTTCATTTAATCATCTCCATTGCTTTGAGTAATTCATTACTATGTGTTAGTTCATCATTCAAGATCTCAAGGATCTTATCATCGTGACCATTGAGTGCTAAGTGTTTTGCATATGTTGTGGCGGCATGAACCTCTACTTCGTAAGACAGATGGTATGCAGACACAGGAGCCAACCAGTAATAAACCACATTGACCCAATAATAGATAAGGACGAGGTGTTTGGCAACAAAGCGATCGATAAAATAAGCATTACCGCCCCGGCTTTCCATATATTCAAGATGTTCTGTTTCATTGATCGATTGATCGAAGTGTTCTTTCATCAAATATAAATGCTCAGGACCACGAAGTCCCATGCTTTCTCTGAAATGTAACACACTCAAGAATGCAAAATAAGGTGCCCGAGCAATTTCCTCCAGCACCCAGAACCGTTGATAGTCTCTCCCCTTATAGAGGAAGTCCAGAATTGCTATTGTGATATCTAAAACAAGTTCATTGAGTTTCTTCATCTTCCTCGTAGTCGTAAGTTAAGCGACAGTCCCAATAGTGGTCTTCTTCCCACTCTGGTTCATAAAGAGGACAAGGTTCCTCAAAGAGATGTTGCATCCTTAGTTGATTGATACGCTCTCTGAGGGACTTATAAAACTCTCTCTTTTGTTCTGAATTCATTCTACGTGAACAGTGCCAATCATACCTGCACCTTTATGGGGACCACACCAATAAGTATAGTCACCAGCTTCGGGAAATGCAACGTCAAACTCTTCACCTGGTAACATTGCCAGGGCTTCGTGACCTAATTCTGGATGATCCTCAATAATTACATTATGAGGAGGAAGCATATTATTAACAAAATGAACAGACTCCCCAGCATTGATCGTTACCTCTGCAGGATCAAAAACTAAATTGCCATTGGAACCCATTTGAACATCAACAGCCCAGGCAGGGACTGCAAAAAACAGTGATGCTAGAAACGCGAAAAAGAACTTCATGTTCTGTTACTCGACTACACTATCTAGGTATTTCCGCTCTTCTTTATACAAAAAATCAAGATTTCTATCTAGATATATTTCGATTCCCTGACGTAAATCTGGTAGCAACCATTCATCAATACGATAACAATATTGCCAGTTGACTGGTTGAATACAATTCATTACAACAACAGTCCAAAATGCCGTTAAGTGATTAGTAATAGTAAGCATTAAAAAAGGACCCGTAGGTCCTTTTATTGTATCATAGGTTCGATTTTAATTCAACCAACAGGGTGATCTCTTAGTACCTCCCGACATACTTTTTTACATGTTGCTTGACTATCGTCACACTCAATCAAACAATCATAGTAATCATTAATTACATCGGCCTCCTCCATTGATCGATCCAGGGATTTGTTTAGACGACGGAATGATTCTTTCCATCCAGCAAGTTGATTATGCGAAAGTAAATTGTGCATAATGTTCTCCACTAATTACAATCATAATGAGAAATTGAACGGGGGGTTTCACTTCATAAGATTGTTCCTAATTCTATAGTCTATCTATGCAAGTTTGTGTTAATTAACTAACATTTGTGTAAATGTTACTCAAATATAAAAAAAGAGAGGTTTCGCAACCTCTCTCGTAAATTTACACAAAGACCATTCCTGCAAGCATGACACCGAAACAAAAGATCGTGAAGACCATGAGTCCGATACCCATCCAGTATACCCACTTGGGTATAGGTTCAGGATCAGAGTGCATTACCTCTAGGAAGAACCTCTTCTGGGAAGATAAAGTTTTCGTGTGGTTGATCGACTTGAGCCATCCAGTTACGGAGACCTTCATTCAGAAGGATGTTCTTGGTGTAGAACGTTTCAAACTCTGGATCCTCTGCTGCACGAATTTCTTGAGAGACAAAATCATAAGCGCGAAGATTGAGAGCAAGTCCGATAATACCAATAGAAGCAGTCCAAAGACCCATAACGGGAACAAAAAGCATAAAGAAATGAAGCCAACGCTTATTAGAGAAAGCAATGCCAAAGATCTGCGACCAGAATCTATTTGCCGTGACCATTGAATACGTCTCTTCTTCTTGAGTCGAATCAAAAGCCTTAAAAGTGTTTGCTTGTTCGCCATCTTGATACAGGGTATTTTCTACAGTCACTCCATGAATTGCAGAAAGGAGTGCTCCTCCAAGTATACCAGCAACTCCCATCATATGGAAGGGATTAAGCGTCCAATTGTGGAATCCCTGAAGGAATAGGAGAAAGCGGAAGATCGCTGCAACACCAAATGACGGCGCAAAGAACCAGCTGGATTGTCCAAGAGGGTAGATGAGAAATACACTAACAAATACGGCAATAGGACCCGAAAAAGCAATCGCATTGTACGGTCTAATCCCTACGAGACGACTAATTTCAAACTGTCGGAGCATGAAACCTATGAGAGCAAAGGCTCCGTGGAGCGCCACAAAATTCCAGAGTCCCCCAAGTTGGCACCAGCGGACGAAATCTCCCTGAGACTCAGGACCCCAAAGTAGAAGAAGAGAATGACCCATAGCGTCAGCAGGAGTTGACACAGCTGCCGTGAGGAAATTAGCACCTTCAAGATAGGAAGACGCCAATCCGTGGGTATACCAGCTTGTAACAAACGTCGTGCCAGTAAGCCAGCCACCAATTGCCATATAAGCAGTGGGAAAAAGTAATAGTCCAGACCAGCCCACAAATACAAAGCGGTCTCGTTTAAGCCAGTCATCCAGGACATCGAACCATCCTCTCTGTGGTGGTGAAAGTGTTGATGCTACCATTACTATTTAAAACCTCCATTAGATTTTTTTGTTTTATTGTTTTCTTTATAAACCATGCACCAGCGGTTTCTTCCCATGAGTTGAAGTCTCGATGTTCACCATTTGAAAGGTGCAACCTGTAAGTATGTCGATCGTATGGATCTTCTGAAGTTTGGTGAAAGTATTCAGGACTAGTTGGAGGTATAAGGTTCATGGGGATGTTGGGGTTTGAACTCACCTTCGGGGAAAGGTTGTGATTTAGTCAGATCACGACGACCTTGGTTCTTGATAATAATGAATGCATCTTTATTATACTTCCGAGTACCTAGAGGCGACTGCCACTTTTTATTGTACTCCTCACCAACGTCAATACCAGAAACTGAAGTACCACCAATCTCTATGTCAATCTCATCGGTTGATTCCCACCCGAGAGTTTTAATTGTTGCTTGTACCGTGTCCATGATACCGCCTTCTTTCCAGGCAAAGTATTCAGGATCTTCCATAACGTGTTCCTCTGGATCAAGTTTACCAATCATAATAGTATCACACAAAGTAAAGGGACAACAACAGTTGAAATACCTATAAAAAACCCCGCCAGATATTCTCTGACGGGGATGGGACTACCACCAGTCATATCAACCGATGGAAGGAGCAGTTAGAGCCACAGGAGTGGATTCAGCAGCAGCAAGGTCAAGAGGGAAGTTGTGAGCGTTACGCTCATGCATGACTTCCATGCCTAGACCAGCGCGGTTGAGTACGTCTGCCCAGGTGTTCAGAACACGACCTTGACCATCTTGGATGGACTGGTTGAAGTTGAAACCATTGAGGTTGAATGCCATGGTGCTAACACCAAGTGCAGTGAACCAGATTCCTACGACAGGCCATGCTGCGAGGAAG
>LUMQ01000371.1_pt1 | contig 30303 bp, 22 predicted proteins | sample 729621 | NCBI WGS metagenome assembly LUMQ01 (sample SAMN03860259, study PRJNA289734) | marine metagenome | biome: seawater column; feature: ocean; material: water; isolation source: Red Sea water column Station 12 - depth 25m | place: Saudi Arabia: Red Sea | collected 2011-10-15 | depth 25 m | reverse complement strand
CTCGGACAGTTCCTGTGCCTCGGACTCGACCATCAGCACACCTTCATGCGTGCCGGCGAGGACCAGGTCAAGCGCGGTCTCTTCCATCTGCGCGACGGTCGGGTTGAGGACATATTCGCCATCGATCCAGCCGACGCGAGCGGCGGCAATCGGGCCGAAGAACGGAACACCCGACAGGCACAGGGCCGCCGAGGCGCCGATCATCGCGGCGATGTCGGGATTGTTCTCCATGTCATGGGCCAGAACGGTACAGATGACTTGCGTCTCACACTTGAAGGAGGAGGGGAAGAGCGGCCGGATCGGACGGTCGATCAGGCGGCTGACAAGGGTCTCGTTCTCGGAGGGACGGCCCTCGCGCTTGAAGAAGCCGCCCGGGATCTTGCCGGCGGCGAACGCCTTTTCCTGATAGTTGACCGTCAGCGGGAAGAAATCCTGGCCCGGCTTCGGGCTGTGCGCCGCGACGGCGGTACAAAGAACGGTGGTCTCGCCGAGGCTGACCATCACCGCGCCATCCGCCTGACGGGCCACCTTGCCGGTCTCGAGGACGAGCGGGGTGCCGTTCCAGTCAAGCTCTTTGCGGAATATCTTGAACATCGATATCTGTCTCTTTTCTCATCATGATGCCGGGTCAACCCTCAGACAAACCCGCAGACGCGGCCCATTGGCCCTGTCCGCCGGCAACAAGAGGATGTCTGGTGATGTTTTTGGGGGGTATGTCGACCGTCGCTCGGTCTGCGGTTCCGGTCGGTTGGGCCCCCGCGCCATCATCTGTCGGGCCCCGGCTTTTTTCCTGTTCTCTTGTTTCGGCGCTGTTGGGATAGGGGGCCCGAAACGACGACGGCCCGGCAGCTGATGCCACCGGGCCGTTCGCATATTCGAAAATCGCTGCCGGGCAGCGCCGGATCAGCGGCGCAGTCCCAGACGGGCGATCAGATCCTTGTAGGCCTGCTCGTCGCCGGCCTTGATGTAGTCCAGAAGATTGCGGCGCTGGCCGACCATCGACAGCAGGCCCCGGCGCGAACCGAAATCCTTCTTGTGTGTCTTCAGATGCTCGGTCAGGTTCACGATCCGCTCGGTCAGGATAGCCACCTGAACGGCGGCGGAACCGGAATCGCTCTCCGACTTGCCGAATTCCTTGATCAGCTCGGCAGTACGTTCGCTGGTAATCGACATCGAAACCTCCTTCGGTCTCTCCACCAGGGCGGGCCCGGATGGATCAAAGATTAAAAACACGCAGCGGATGCAGCTGTCCGGCCTTTACAGAGACCAGCGCCACGGGAACGCTGCCGGCGATCGCCACCCCGGTTCCGGCCGCGACGACTTCCGCAAAACGCGCCTCTGCCGCGGGGCTGAGCGCAGGAAGGGTCTGGCCATGACGGAGTTTTGCCGCCTCGCCCGCTGAAACAGGTAACGCCGGGATGTCGTCCAGCGCACTTGTCACGGGCTTCAAATGCTCGAAAGCGGCGGCACTATGCTCCAGCTTTTCCAGAAAAGCCAGTGAAATCGCGTCACTTTCATCAAACGGGCCGACCGACAGGCGCCGCAGACGGCTGACATGGCCGACCGTCCCCAGCGCGACGGCGAGATCACGCGCCAGCGACCGGATATAGGTGCCCTTGCCGCAGGCCACGAAAAAGGTGGCGCTGCCCGCATCAGCGTCGCGCAATTCCAGCCTGTCGACCACCACCGGTCGTGATTCCAGCTCGGGAAGGCTGTCCAGCCCGTCGGCCACCGCCTTGCGCGCGATGTCATAGGCACGCCTGCCATCCACCTTGATGGCGGAGAAGATGTGCGGCCGCTGGTCGATCTCGCCGGTAAAGCCGGGCAAGGCGGCCTCGATCGCGGCGCGCTCGGGCCGGTTGTCCGACGTGGCGATCACCTCTCCCTCGCGGTCGTCGGTGCTTGTCTGGCTGCCGAACTGCAGGGTGAATTCATATGATTTCGCGCCATGCATGGCGAAGGAGACCGTCTTTGTCGCCTCGCCGAGCGCGATGGGAAGAATTCCCGTCGCCAGCGGATCGAGGGTGCCGCCATGGCCAGCCTTGGCCGCGTTGAAAACGCGGCGCACGATGCCGACGGCACGCGACGAGCTCAGCTCCTCGGGCTTGTCGAGAATCACCCAGCCATGAACGGGATTGCCCTTGCGCGATGCCATGCGGCGGCGGTCAGTCTTCGGTGCGGATGCTGTTGAACACGACGTTCAACCGTGCCGCGGTCTCGAAGGTCTCGTCGAGGATGAATTTCAGCCGTGGCACACGGCGGAGATGGACCCGCGCCGCCACCTCGCGCTGCAGGACCGGCGCCAGCCTGTTCAGCGCCGGCAGCACATTCTCGCTGTTCTGCCCGCCAAGCGGCATGGTGTAGACGCGCGCGTTGGAAAGATCGGGGCTCACCGAAATCTCGGAGACGGTCACCGACACACCCTCGAGATCGGGATCGAAGAAACTGTCCCGGCTGAGAATTTCAGACAGCGCATGGCGTATCGTCTCGCCGACGCGCAGCTGGCGCTGCGTTGGCGGTTTCGCCGCAAATCGCTTGGTTTTTCCAGCCATGGCGTCCTCATACCCGCAAAAGAGGCGTGACAGGTCGCTGTTCGGGATTGGCCGAGGGCCCGGATCAGTCGAGGGTCCGGGCGACCTCGCGAATCTCGAAACATTCGATCATGTCGCCTTCCTGGATGTCCGAGTAATTCTCGAAACCCATGCCGCACTCGAAGCCCTCGCGAACTTCCTTCACCTCGTCCTTGAAGCGACGCAATGTCTTCAGCGAGCCCTCGTGGATCACCACATTGTCGCGAAGCAGGCGAACGCTGCAGCCGCGCTTGATGATGCCCTCGGTGACCATGCAACCGGCGACCTTGCCGATCTTGGACACGCCGAACACCTGGCGGATCTCGGCGTAGCCGATGAACTCCTCCTGCGTGTCCGGGCTGAGAAGGCCGCCCATCGCGGATTTCACCTCGTCGATCAGCTCATAGATGATCGAGTGGTAGCGGATTTCCATGCCGTCGCGCTTGGCAAGGTCGCGCGCCTGCGGAATGGCGCGCACATTGAAGCCGACGACAAGCGCGTTCGACGCGGCGGCGAGCGAGATGTCGGATTCGCTGATCGCGCCGACACCGGCGGACAGGATTCGCACCTTCACCTGATCGGTGCCGAGCTTCTCGAGCGCCACACGAATGGCCTCGAGCGAGCCGTGAACATCGGTCTTGATAACCATCGGAAGCTCTTCGGCCTCGCCGGCGGCGATCGCCGAAAGCATCTGCTCGACAGAGCCGCGCGCGCCGCGGGCGGCCTCGCGATCCTTGATCTGGCGCGTCCTGTATTCGGCGATCTCGCGGGCCCGGGCCTCGGATTCGACGACGACGCAGTTGTCGCCTGCCATCGGAGTGCCGTTGAGGCCAAGAGTCTCGACCGGCCGGCCGGGGCCTGCCTCGGTCAGCTTCTGGCTACGGTCATCGAGGAGCGCGCGCACACGGCCGCTCTCGGCGCCGACGACCAGGATATCGCCCTGCTTCAGGGTGCCGCGCTGGACGAGAACCGTTGCCACGGAACCGCGGCCGCGCTCGACCTTGGCTTCGACAACGACACCGTCGGCGGCGCGGTCCGGGTTGGCCTTGAGCTCGAGAAGCTCGGACTGAAGCATGATGGCTTCTTCCAGCCTGTCGAGGCCCTGCCCCGTCAGTGCGGATACATCGACACAGAGAACGTCACCGCCGAAATCTTCGGTGATGATTTCCTGCTGCAGCAGGTCGTTGCGAACGCGCTGCGGGTCGGCGTCGGGCTTGTCGCATTTGTTGACAGCGACAATCACCGGACAACCAGCCGCCTTGGCATGGTTGATCGCTTCGACCGTCTGCGCCATGACCGAATCGTCGGCGGCGACAACGAGAATGACGATGTCGGTGATGTCGGCACCGCGCGAACGCATCTCGGTAAAGGCCTCGTGGCCCGGCGTATCGATAAAGGTGATGGTGTTGCCGGCCTGCGTGCTGATCTGGTACACGCCGATATGCTGCGTGATGCCGCCGGTTTCGCCGGCCGCCACATCGGTGCGGCGGATCGCGTCGAGAAGGCTGGTCTTGCCGTGGTCGACATGGCCCATGACGGTGACGACCGGTGGCCGCGACTTCAGGCTGGCCGCATCATCCTCGGCGCCCTCGAGACCAATTTCGACATCCGATTCCGACACACGCTGCGCGCGGTGGCCAAGCTCCTGCACGATCAGCTCGGCGGTCTCGCCGTCGATGGTCTGGGTAGCCGTCGCCATGACGCCGAGCTTCATCAGCTCCTTGACGACATCGGCTGTACGTTCCGCCATCCGGTTGGCCAGCTCGCCGACGGTCAGCGTGTCGGGCACGATCACGTCGCGGACCTGCTTGACCTGCGGCTGCTGGTCCTCGCGCATTTGGTTACTGTGCCGAGATCGTTGCCGTCGCCGTCCTCGAGCTTGAAGTAGGACCAGCCGGCGCTGAGGTTCCAGCGCGGCGCGAGTTCGCCTCGGAATGCTTGCGCGCCTCTTCATCGCGGCGGCGCTCTTCCTCGGCTTCGATTTCCTTCAGTTCGGCGAGCTCGGCGGCGCGGCGCGCCTCGGCCGGGCTGAGCGGCTCTGCCGCCGCATCGGCTTCCGGCCCGGCAGCCGGGGCCTCGGCAGCATCGACCGGCGCTTCGGCGGCGGCGTCAGCCGGTGCGTCGGCCTCCGGCTTTTTCATCCCTTCCTGAAGAGCACGAACGCGGGCGGCGCGCTCCTGCGCGGTAAGCCTGTCCTCGGCGCCTGCCTCCGGTGCGGGGGCCGGAGCCGCCTCTGGTGCTGCCTGCGGCGCGGCCGCAGGTTCGGCCTTCTGTGTCGCGGCACGATGCGGCGCGGCGGGCGCGCGCTTGCGGCGCACCTCGACCTGCACGGTACGTCTGCCGGCGCCGCCGGGTGTTGCCCGCAGCTGGCCGGCCTCGAGACCGCCGAGTGTCAGCCTGCTGCCAGACAGGCTGAGCTTCTTGGATTTGCCGCTATCGTCGCTCATCATGAACCCTTTCCGGACAATGGGCGCAAACCACCCCCATTGCCGCACCGCGGCAAAGGCCAGGCTGTCACGTCCAAATACCCGGCCAAGCTCGGTCGCATCCAGCTCCCGGCTTGTCCAGTCAACATCGAGACGGCTTTCCAGCCGCCGCATTTCACGATCCGAGGCGTCGGGCGCCGCCAGCAGCCCGGCGAAGCTCTCGCCTTCCGCAGCCAGCTTGCCGGAACCACCGACAAGATCGCCCGCACGCCGGGCCAGCCCGGCAGACGACAAGGCTCTCTGCCGAAGCATCTGCGCGATCTGCAGGATATCCTCCTCGACCTCGCGGAAGCCGGCGCCGATGCGCCGCGTCAGGAGGTTCCTTGCAGCGACGCGACGAAGGCTTTCAGCATTATTCTCGATCCAGACCCCGCGGCCCGGGAGCTTGCAGGCAAGGTCGGCGACGGCATGGCCGTCCGGCCCCGCAACAAAGCGGATCAGCTGCTCACGCGGCAGGTTCTGCCCGGACAGGATGCAGGTTCGATCCGTCATGCGGCGCTCCGACCATGACCCTTAGCTCGCCGCCGGCTCGTCGCCGGAGGCTGCTTCGGAGACTGCTTCCGGGGCCGCTTCGGTGGCCGCATCACCCTCGGCTGCATCGGATGCCTCGCCCGCTTCCGGCTCGTCATCGAACCAGTGGGCGCGCGCCGCCATGATGATGTCGCCTGCCTCGGTGTCGTCCTCAAGACCATGCTCGGACAACAGCGCAACAAGCTCGTCGCTGTCGAGATCGGCAAGATCATCAAGCGAAAGCACCTCATTCTCGGCGAGCTTAAGCATCATGCCGAGGCTGATATATTCGAAATTGCGGAGATCGTCGGCAACCTTGAGATTGTCGAGAGCCTCGTTGATCCGCTGTGCCTCGCGCTCGACGAACTCAACCGCCCGCGCCTGCAATTCCTCGGCGATGCCTTCGTCGAAACCCTGAATGGTGGCCAGCTCCTCGATCGGTGTCTCGGCAATCTCTTCAGGGAGGACAAAACCCTCTGCAACCAGCAGGTGGGCGATCACATCATCGATGTTGAGCGCCTCGATGAAGCGGGTCGAGCGGGTCCGGAACTCTTCCTGACGGCGCTCGGATTCCTCTGCCTCGGTCAGGATGTCGATGTACCAGCCGGACAGCTGCGACGCCAGGCGCACATTCTGGCCGCGACGGCCGATGGCAAGGCTCAGCTGGTCGTCCGGAACGACGACTTCCATCCTGCCGGCAACCTCGTCCATCACCACCTTGGCGACTTCGGCCGGGGCCAGCGCGTTCACAACGAACGAGGCGGGATCCTCGATATAGGGAATGATCTCGACCTTCTCGCCCTGAAGTTCGCCGACAACGGCCTGCACGCGGCTTCCGCGCATGCCGACGCAGGCGCCGACCGGATCGATTCCGGGGTCATTCGACAGGACGGCGATCTTGGCGCGGCTTCCGGCCTCGCGGGCAACACCCTTGATCTCGATAATGCCGTCATAGATTTCGGGCACTTCCTGGGTAAAGAGCTTTGCCATGAACTCGTTGCAGGCGCGCGACAGGAAAATCTGCGGACCACGCTGCTCTTCACGGACATCGATGATATAGGCACGCACCCGGTCGCCCTGGCGCAGGTTCTCGCGCGGGATCATCTCCTCACGGCGGATCACCGCCTCGGCACGACCAAGGTCGACCGTGATCGAATAGCTTTCCGCACGTTTCACCGTACCGACAACAATCTCTCCGACACGGTCCTTGTATTCCTCGTACTGACGGGCACGCTCGGCGTCGCGCACCTTTTGCGAGATCACCTGCTTTGCGGTCTGGGCCGCGATCCGGCCAAATTCGATCGGCGGCAGCGGCTGGCGCCAGAATTCACCAAGCGCGAGCGGCGGCTCCTGTTTCGCGCCGTCGGCAACGCTCATCTGCGTGGCGTCGTCCTCGACTTCCTCGACCACTTCGATCCAGCGCTCCAGCGTGATCGAGCCGGTCTTGCGGTCGATCATCGCGCGAATGTCACGGTCGAGACCGTATTTCGCACGGCCGGCTTTCTGGATCGCCTCTTCCATGGCGACCATCACCTCTTCGCGCTCGATCGATTTTTCGCGCGCCACCACATCGGCGACCTGGATCAGTTCCAGTCCTGGGATCGAAGATGTATCCATGTCTCTCTACCTGCTCTGTCTGCTGGTTAGGTTATATTCATGCGGCCCGTTCAGTGCCGTGCGGCCCCCTCGCGGGCCAGAATTTCAATCGGGTCGATACGCGCCGCCTCGATCTCGTCGAAGGCGAACTCAAACCGCCCGAAGGATGTCTCGAGCACCACACGGCCATCCGCGTCGAGCCCGCCAAGGCGCCCGTTGAAACGCTTGCGCCCGTCGAGCATGAAGCGCAGCGTGATTTTCGCCAGCTCGCCGCTGAACCTCTCATAATCCTCGATCCGGGTCAGCGGACGGTCGATTCCGGGAGAACTGACCTCCAGCGTATAGGCGTCCGATATCGGATCCTCGACATCGAGAAGCGCGGCAACATGCCGGCTCAGTGTCTCGCAATCCTCAACCGTCATCTCCCGTTCCGCGACCGGCTCGGCCATGATCTGCAGCTGGCTGCGGCCACCCTTGGCACCGGAATAGCGGACCCGAACAAGCCGGAAACCGAGATCGGTTACCGCGCCTTCGATAATCTGGCTGATCCGTGATTCTACCACTTGTGTGTCCGCCACCCTTGTCTGGCCTGCCGGCAATTCCACCCATTGACGGAAATCGCCCAATAAAGAAATCGCCCAATAAAAAAGCGGGCCAGCGGCCCGCCATCGTGATCGACAGCTTGTTTGTTGGTCCCTGTATAGTCCGCCAGACCGGTGAAGGCAAGCAGGAACAGGTGATGGCCCGGCCGTCACCCGTCGCAGCGCTCGAACAGGAACCAGTTCGGCACCCGGTCCTCGCGCTCGGCTTTTTGCATGTAGCGGGTGGGAACCAGGCCTTCGGGGCGGCTGCGCCAGTCGGCCGGCCGCCGCGCCGTCCAGGAAAAGGCGGTGTGCGAGATCGCCGCCTGAAGAAGCCAGCCCTTGGCCACCGGATGATCGCTTGCCAGAACCAGCATGCCGCCGGGCCTGATCAGCCGCGCCAGCTCGTCGAGAACGGCAGGCTGCAGGATACGCCGCGCCGCATGACGGTTCTTCGGCCAGGGGTCGGGAAACAGCACATAGGCGCCGGCCAGCGCCCCGTCGGCCATGCCGCCAAGGATCAGACGCACATCATCATCCCAGATACGGATGTTGTCGATGCCGCCATCCTCGATGTGGCGGAGCAGGCTGGCGACACCATTGACGAACGGCTCGGCACCGATGAAGCCCGCCTCGGGACGCGCCGCGGCGATGGCGGCAAGGTTCTCGCCGCCGCCAAAGCCGATTTCGAGAAACAGGTCGTCGGGCGCCCCGTCGAATTGCGACGCCGGGGACGCGCCCGGATCGAGACGGAGTTCGGGAAGGCGCGTGTCCAGAAGCTGCTGCATGGTGACCCGCAGCTTCCGGCCACGCCGTCTGCCGTAGAAATGCGGCGTCTCCGCCCTTGTCATCAGCAAATCCTCAAAACACCGCCTTGGCAACACCGGCAGCTGCCGGCGTCAGGCTCAGACCGCGGCAGCCAGCTTGTCGGCCAGGTCGACAGCTTCCCAGCTGAAACTTCCCGGGCCGGCTTCGCCGGCGACACGGCCGAAATGGCCATAGGCCGCGCTGGGCGCATAGATCGGCTTGTTCAGGCCGAGATGCTCGCGAATGTTGCGCGGGGTCAGCGGCATGCATTCGGCGATCGCAGCCTCGAGGCTGGCATTGTCGACGGTGCCGGTGCCATGCGTGTCGGCATAGACGGATACCGGCTCGGCAACACCGATGGCATAGGCGATCTGTATGGTGCAGCGCTCGGCCAGGCCGGCGGCGACGACATTCTTGGCGAGATAACGCGCGGCATAGGCCGCCGAACGGTCGACCTTCGTCGGGTCCTTGCCGGAGAAGGCGCCACCGCCATGCGGCGCGGCACCGCCATAGGTGTCGACGATGATCTTGCGGCCGGTCAGTCCGGCGTCGCCGTCAGGGCCGCCAATCACGAAGTTGCCGGTCGGATTGACAAGCAGGTCTTCCTCGCCGACCATCCAGCCGTCCGGAAGCACGTCGGCGATCAGCGGTGTCACGAGCTTGCGAATGTCGGACTGGGTCGCGGCTTCGGCATGCTGTGTCGAGAGAACCACCTTGTGGGCGCCCGTCGGCTTGCCGTCATCGCCATAGACAAGGGTGATCTGGCTTTTGGAGTCCGGCCCCAGAATGGTGTCGGCATCCGCCTTTCTGACTTCGGCAAGGCGCTTCAGGATCTGGTGCGAATAATGGATCGCGGCAGGCATCAGCACATCGGTCTCGCGGCAGGCATAGCCGAACATCAGGCCCTGGTCGCCGGCGCCCTCGTCCTTGTTGTCGCCACTGTCGACACCCATCGCGATGTCGGTGGACTGCTTGTGCAGGTAATTCTGGAATTCGAGATGGGCGTGGTGGAACTCGTCCTGCTCATAGCCGATATCGGCAATGGCGCCGCGGACCGCGCTCTCGATGGAATCCATGATGCCCGGCATCTTGTCCTCGGAGGCGCGCACTTCACCGCCGATGATCACACGGTTGGTGGTGGCGAAGGTCTCGCAGGCAACACGGGCTTCCGGCTCCTGGGCAAGGAACAGGTCGAGGACGGTGTCCGACACCCGGTCGCACAGCTTGTCAGGATGTCCTTCGGACACCGATTCCGAGGTAAAGAGGTAAGGCATTAATCTCTCCGGTGTGGATCAATATGTATTTCAGGGTTTCAAATGCCTTATCGATTGTTTGCGGTCAAGGCGGATATTGAAAAGCGCCAGCAACAGAAGAAGGGCCATGAACGGCCATTCCCGCCAGCCGGCATATGCTGTCGGGGGAAGCGACGCCGGCACGGCCACATCGATGAAGCCTGTTTCGCCAAGGCCAATGCGGCCAAGATCACGGCCCGACGGGCCAAAGGCTGCCGTCACGCCCGTATTGGCCACGCGGATCATCGGAATGCCTTCCTCGACGGCACGCATGCGCGCCTGCTCCAGATGCTGCCAGGGCCCGGGCGTGTCGCCGAACCAGGCGTCGTTCGTCAGGTTGACCAGCATCTCGGGTCGCGGGCCCGGACCGCCCGCCACTCCTGGAAACAGCGTTTCATAACAGATCAGGACCTGGATCAGGCCGAAATGCGGCATTTTGATCAGCTGCTCGCCCGTGCCGGCCGAGAAATCGACCGGACCGGCAATGGCATCGACGAAGGGCAGGATGCCGCGAAGGGGAACGAATTCGCCAAAGGGGACAAGGCGGCGCTTGTCATAGATCGCTTCGATGGTGCCGTCGGCACGCATCAGGACAGCTGAATTGAACAGCCTCTTCTGCGCATCAAAACGCGGCACGCCGGTGATCAGCCATCCATCGAAGGGGAGCGCTTCCCAGGCCGCTGTCTGCAGGATCTCCGGCTCGCGGTCGAGGAGCCCGGCAAAGGATGTTTCCGGCCAGATCACAAGCTGCGGCACGGGTGTCTGCCTGCGCGACAGGGTCTGCAGCCTTTCAAGATGCGAGGGCCGGAGGGACCGGTCCCATTTTTCATGTTGCGGCACAGCAGGCTGCACCAGACGAGCCACCTTGAAAGGGGTTGAAGGCGGCGTCGGGGTTTCGGCAAGGCGCCCCCATCCATAGGCCGCCAGCACCGGCAGAAGGGTGGCAAGGCAGATCGCAGGCTTTCGCTGGCCGGCAATCCAGAATGCCGGCGCCAGCCCGGCCGCCAGTGCCAGAAGCGTCAACCCGTAGAGCCCGACAAGGCTGGCCGATTGCAGCAAGGGCAGGTTCGCGGAGAACAGGTACCCCGGCGCGTTCCAGGGAAAGCCGGTAGCGACATGGCCACGCGCCCACTCGCAAAGGGCGAGAAACAGCAGCAACCAGCCAAGCCTTGCCCCCGTGCTGCGGCCAAGCCGGTGCGCCAGCGCAGCGGCAGGCACCCAGAAGGATGCCAGGATCAGCGGGATGCCGATCAGCGGCAAAGGCAGCAGCGGCCAGTAATTGGTGTCGCCCGTCACCAGCGAAAGTGAGATCCACCAAACCGAGGCAAGGAACCAGCCAAACCCGGTCAGGCCGCCTGCCAGAGCCGCCCGGCGCATGGTCGCGGCATTGGCGATGATCAGCGCCGGCCAAGACAGCAGCGCAATCAGCGGCACGACACCAAAGGGAGGGAGGGTCAGCGAAGCGCCGGCGCCGGCAAGGCAACATGCCGCCATCGCCGGCCAGCGGCGGCTGTCGCCATCAGCCACCGGACGGCTGCGCCTGGCGAGGGGCGCCGCGAACCTTGAGAAGCGACAGGCGGCGCGGGTCACCCTCAATCACCTCGAACTGCACCCCGGTCGGATGACGCACAACCTCGCCACGTCCCGGCACCCGTCCGGCGACGGCGCAGACAAGGCCGCCGACGGTATCGATCTCGTCGCGGTCGTCGTCTTCGAGAAGCCGTCCGGTCAGGATTTCGAGCGCCTCGACCTCGAGCCGGGCCTCGGCGAGAATGGTGCCATCGTCGTTGACGGTGATCTTCGGCTGGACCGCCTCGTCATGCTCGTCCTCGATCTCGCCGACGATTTCCTCGACAAGGTCCTCGATTGTAATGAGCCCGTCGACCCCGCCGAACTCGTCCACGACAAGGGCGAGGTGCCGGCGGCGAAGTCGCATTTCGTGAAGAAGGTCAAGCAGCCGGATCGTCGGCGCGACGAACAGCGCCGGCCGCAACAGGGTGCTGACATCGGGCGCCCTGCCGGCATGCAGGTGGGCGAAGACGTCCTTGATATGGATGATGCCGGCAATGTCGTCCAGCGTGTCGCGCCGGACCGGAAGCCGGCTGTGGTTCGCCGCCGTCATCTGGGCAATGATCTCGGAAAAGCTCTCGGACATGCCGACCGAGACGATATCGGCGCGCGGGATCATCACATCCGAGGCGTTCAGGTCACGCAGCCCGAGGATGTTGCGCAGCAGAGTGCCTTCATGCGCGTCGAAACTGGCGCGGTCGGCGCTGCTGTCGGCAAGCAGTGTTTCAAGCTCGTCCCGCCGCGAAGAGGACGGTTTCAGCGCCGGAAACACCATGCCGAGAAGTTTGCGGATCATCACCCGGCCTCCGCTCTATCCACGTGAGGAACGGTGCCGGCATAGGGATCGGCAATTCCAAGTTTCGCCAGTACGGCAATCTCGCCGGACTCCATCGCCTCGGCCTCGGCCTCTTCGTTATGATCATGGCCCATCAGGTGCAACAGCCCGTGTACCCACAGATGGACGAGATGGTCATTGAGGGATTTCCCGTCGCGCACGGATTCGGAACGGACTGTCTCGAAAGCGATGGCGATCTCGCCGGCGGCAAGGCGGCCCTCGCCATCAGTCTCGCTCTCGCCGCCTGGAAAGGACAGGACGTTGGTTGGCTTGTCCTTGCCCCGGAACCGTCCGTTCAGGCCGGCGATCCGGCGATCATCGCAGAACAGCCCGCCAACATTCAGGGGCGGCAAGTCGAACATGTCGCAGGTAGCATCGGTGGCCGCGCGCAGCCTGTCGCCGGCGGCGGCGATTTCATCAGCCGGCCAGATGGTCCGGTCGATGATCATTTCCAGATGGCTTCCGCCATCGGTGTACCAGTCTTCCGACGCGTAATGATCGTCGTCGTCCGGACTGTCAGGCTCCAGGGGCATTTCACTCATGCCGGTATTGTTGCACATCGCATGCGGGTCTCTCGGCGTGTTCGCCAGCTGTCATTTGGACTGATTTTGGCGTGGCTGTCCAGTCGCTAGCGCTATCTAGGAGCCGGATTCGTACGCCGCAAGGATTCGCGCGACGACCGGATGTCGCACAACATCCTTTCCCGACAGGTGAATGATGCCGATGCCCTCGACGTCATCCAGCCGCTGCACGGCGTCGGCAAGCCCCGACGGATGGCCGTCCGGGAGGTCGATCTGGCTGAGATCGCCGGTAATCACCATGCGCGAATCCTGACCAAGACGCGTCAGCACCATCTTCATCTGAACAGGTGTCGTGTTCTGCGCCTCGTCGATGATGACATAGGACGAGCTCAGCGTACGGCCGCGCATGAAAGCCAGCGGCGCGATCTCGATCTCGCCGCTGACGAGCATCCTGTCGACCTTGTCGGCCGGCATCATGTCGTAGAGCGCGTCATAGAGCGGCCGCAGATAGGGGTCGACCTTTTCCTTCATGTCGCCCGGCAGGAAGCCCAGCCGTTCACCAGCCTCGACCGCCGGACGCGACAGCACGATCCGCTCGACCTCGCGCTTCTTCAGCGACTCGACCGCCTTGGCGACAGCGAGATAGGTCTTGCCGGTGCCGGCAGGGCCGAGCCCGAACACCACCTCGTTGCTGCGAAGAAGTTTCAGATAGGCCGTCTGCCCCGGTGTCTTGGCGATGATTTTCTTTTTCCAGGTCTCCAGACCCTGGCCGGATGAGGGGGCCGCGTCGCCCGCCTCCACCCAGCGCACCGCGTCGCGGATGAGCGAGCTGTCGGCCGGCACGTCAGCGCCCTCCTCGCCAAGCCGGCGGTAGATATCCTCCAGCGCGCGCTGCGCCTTTTTGGCCTCTGCCGCAGGTCCGGTGATGGTGATGCTGTTGCCGAAACTGTCGAGCGACACATCGAGCGCCTGCTCCAGCTGCGCGAGATTGGCATTATGCTCGCCGGTCAGCAGGGCAAGCGTGCCGTTATCCTCGAATTCCATGCGAATGGAGGTGGGTTTCGGACTCTTCACGCCATTCCTCCGGTCACAGGACGGATCCGACGATGCTGTTCTGCTTCGCCTCGGCGACCTCGCAGCTGACGATGCGGCCGACAAGGGACTCATCGCCCGCCATGTTCACAGCCTGCATATAGGGGCTGCGGCCCGCCACCTGGCCCGGCCGGCCGCCGGCACGTTCGACAAGAACATCCATGCGCGCGCCGAGCGTCGACTGGTTGAACGCATATTGCTGCGCGTTCAGCAGCTGCTGCAGCGCCTCGAGCCGGTCAGACTTGACGTCTTCGGGAACCTGAAGGTCCTCGCCGGCTGCCGGGGTGCCGGGGCGCGGGCTGTATTTGAAGGAATAGGCCGAGGCATAGCCGACCCTGTCCACGAGCGACAGCGTGTCGGCGAAATCCCGGTCGCTCTCGCCGGGGAAGCCGACGATGAAATCCCCCGACAGGGCGAGGTCCGGCCGCACGTCACGCAGGCGATCGATGATCCTGAAATAGGCGTCGCGGTCGTGCCGGCGGTTCATCGCGTCGAGGACATGGTTCGAGCCGGACTGCACCGGAAGGTGAAGATAGGGCATCAAAGCCGGTATATCGCGGTGCGCCAGGATCAGGTCCTCGTCCATATCGAGCGGATGGGACGTGGTGTAGCGGATGCGATGGAGGCCGTCGATCTCGGCAAGCTCGCGGATCAGCCGCGCAAGGCTCCAGCTGCCGCCGTCCGGCGCTTCACCGTGATAGGCGTTCACATTCTGCCCGAGAAGGGTCAGCTCGCAGGTGCCGGATGCCACAAGGCGGCGCGCCTCTTCAATCACGCCCTGCGCCGGCCGCGAGAATTCCGCGCCGCGTGTGTAAGGCACCACGCAGAAGGCACAGAACTTGTCGCATCCTTCCTGCACCGAAAGAAAGGCCGCGGGCCCGCGCGGCGCATGCTCGCCGGGCAGCTGGTCGAACTTGATTTCCTCGGGGAATTCGGTGTCGATGGCGCGAGCGCGGGCGGCCGGATCGGCGCGGCTCACAAGCTCCGGCAGCCGGTGATAAGTCTGCGGCCCGACAACGATATCGACCCATGGCGCCCGGCGGGTGATTTCCTCGCCCTCTGCCTGGGCGACGCAGCCTGCAACAGCGATGGTGACGTTGCGTCCCTGCTGGTCGCGGGCATGTTCCTTCATCATCCTGAGACGGCCGAGTTCGGAGAAAACCTTCTCCGACGCCTTCTCGCGGATATGGCATGTGTTGAGGATGACCATGTCCGCCCCGTCCGCCTGTGATGTCGGCGCATAGCCGAGCGGCGCCAGAACATCTGTCATGCGATCGGAATCATAGACATTCATCTGGCACCCGTAGGTCTTGATGAACAGCTTTTTGGTCACAATCGCAGCCTTCCCGGAGGGGTTGATAACGCCGGTTGTTCTAGGCCGGACAGCAGGACGGGTCAAGCACCCGCCTCTGGCGGCAGGGCGGCAAAGCAGCGCGTTTACAAGGTGCGGCGCATGACAAGAGCATCGACCAGCTCGCGGTCCCGGCGATAATAACCCGGACGACGCCCGACCTCGCGGAAATCGAGCCGTTCATAAAGTGCCCGGGCCGGCGCATTGTCGACGGCGACCTCGAGGCTGATCTCCTCGACGCCTTCACCTGCGAGCTCGGCAAGCGCGAACAGCAGAAGCCGTGTCGCCACACCGCGCCGCAACAGCTCCGGCGCCACCGCCACCGAAACGATATCGGCGCTCCCCCCGCCAGCGAGAACAATCACGTAGCCCATCGGGTCGGCGCTGGAATCCGGAACGGCGACGAACCCCCGGAAGGCAGGGCGAGATGCCAGTTCCTGAAGATTGCGAAGGTTGAGCGGATTGGGAAGCTGCTCCGCCTCGATGGCGGCAATGGCGGAAAGGTGCCGGGATTCCAGAGGCACCGTGATCACGATTTCGACGGTCCCAGAAAGGCCGGCGCGACATAGAGCGGAAGCAATGGCTCTTGGTCGAGGCCATTTGAAATCCGGGTCTCTGCAAGGCGCGCAACCTGCAGCGAATCGATCGGCGGTGCCGACAGATCCGGCCGCAGTCCGGCATCGTCAAGAGCCTCGGCGAGGGGGCCGGCCCCGGCACCGATCACCATCGCGCCGTGCCATGCGCCGGCAAGCGGTGTGTGATCCTCGGGATCAATCTCGATGATTCCGGACAGCGGGTCTGCGGCGGCTGTGAACAGCTGCGCAAAAAAGCTGCCGCGCCGTGTGTCCGCGGTGGCGATGATATGCCCACCATCGGCGCGAGAAGACGCGGCATGAGCCGCCGCCGCAAGACAGGAGACGCCCGTTCCGGAAGCGCCCGTCGCGAGGGAGAACCCTTTTGCCGCGGCCAGTGCGACCCTGAGACCCGTGAATGAGCCGGGACCACGTCCGGCGGCGACATGGGTGATCTCATCCGGCACGACACCTGCCTCGGCAAGTGCGGCACGGGCAAGCTCGCTGATGAGTGCCGCATGGCCATGGCGAGCCTCATGCAGATGCTGGATGCCCGGCATTCCCGTCCGCACCACGGCGGCCGAGGCCCGGTCGGCACTTGATTCGAGTGCCAGAATCACAAAATCGTCCCGTCTGTCCGGCATCCTGCCTGCCTGTCCTTCAAATTCAGCCCGAACATCAACTGGCTCTGGCACGTCCTTGCCTAGCACAGTATGATCGCGCCATCATCCACCTGTGAACGGCAAGCAGATGTTCAAGTTTCCATTCCGGCGCCGCGCCACCATTCTGGGCCTTGTCACGGCAGCGCTGCTTGCCGGACATGCGGCGCGCAGCCTCGCCGCCGACTATGCCACCATCCTGATGTATCACAGGTTTGGCGAGGTTCCCGACCGTTCGGTCGCCATCACCATCGACGACGCCTACCTCTCGGTTTTCGAGGAGGCGTTTCCGCGTCTGAAGGAGCGGGGCTTCACCGCGACCCTGTTCATTGCCACACGTCCCGTGGACAGGAACCTTCCCGGCTATATGGACTGGGACCAGATTCGTGAATGGCAGGCGGCCGGGTTCGGTGTCGGCAGCCAGACCCAGACACATCCGCATATGCACCAGATCCCGATCGAGGACAGCCGCCGGGAACTGGAGGTGTCGAACGAGCGGTTTCTTGCCGAGCTGGGCCTTAGGCCAACGCTGTTCGCCTATCCTTACGGCGAATATAACCGTGCCGTTCTGGAACTGGTCAGGGACACGGGGTTCGAAGCGGCCTTCGGCCAGAATTCGGGCGTCGCCCACGGGTATAACGGGTTTTTCGAACTGCCGCGATTCGCCCTGAACGAGCAATATGGCGATCGCAACCGTCTGGAAACCGCCATCAACGGCCTGCCACTGAAGGTGAACCAGATCGTGCCTGAAGATGTTGTTCTGACGACGAACCCGCCGCTTTACGGTTTCACGCTTTCCGCGGATATGGACCAGGAGCGCCAGCTCCGTTGCTTCAACAGCAAATATGGCAAGCTCGACGTGGCCATCATCGGCCGCCGTGCCGAAATCAGGATGCCGGGACCGCTGGTTGGCAAGCGTCCGCGGGTGAACTGCACCATGCCGGGGCCGGAAGGCCGCTGGCGCTGGTTCGGACGTCAGTTCCTGCCTGAATAGAGTGGCGAAGTAACAGGCTAGCGTAGTTTCGCGGTTTCGAACCTGCCGAAATCATTGGTGCGGATCAGCGTCCGCAGCTTGTCCACGTAGGCGGTGCCGATTTCGGCATAACCGTCCAGATGGCTGGCCAGCTGGAACCCGAGGTCGGCACGCGGCCGGCCACGCATGATCTTGCGGCGCTCGCGGAACGACGCGTAGCTGGCATGTGTATTCAGATTGTGCATATAGGCCCGCACCGAGCCGAAGAGATTGGGAAAGCTGCGTACCACGGCACGGCTGTTTGAGGCCTGTGCCGGCTTGATGCCCTGGCTTGCCTGCCACGCCCACTGACCAAAAAGCGCATTGCCCTGCCTTGCGAAACGCGATGTTCCCCAGCCGGACTCGATCGCCGCCTGGGCGAGCGCCAGCGAAACGGGAATGAAATCCGCGCGGTCCAGGATGTTCGTCCTGATCTCTTCAATGGATCTGCCGTCCGTGTTCACGCGGTAGAGCTTTGCCCAGCGCTGCAGCGAATCCATATCCTGCGCATCGGCCGCCCGCATGATGGCGCTGCGCCGCTGACCGATTTCTTCATTGGCGGCGAGGATCAGCGGCAGGACGATGGACACGAAACTGTCTTTCTGCTGCTGGACCGGAAGGCCGATATGCGAATCGGGGATTTTGCGGGTCAGGGTCCGCGCGACAATCACCGGAACAGGCGCTGCCTTGCTGACCTTGGGGCTGGCGGCGGGTGGAGCAGCCGGCGCTTTCGCCGGACGCAGCTTTGCCTCGGGCTTGACCGGTGCGGAAGGCTCGCGCCGGGCCCTGACCGCCGGAACCTCTGGCGCGGTGCCCTGCTGCAGGGCCGCAAGCCGCGTGCCGGCAGCGCCGGCATTCGGGCCGCGAAGAGGCTGGGTCGCCGAAGTCTCTGGCGAAGGCGTCTCGACAAATTTCACCGATTGCGCCGGAACCACATCCTTGGCCACCGGCGGTTCGACCACAACAGTGACAGTCGCCAGCGCCGCCTGCCGCGGCTCTTCCGGCAGAGCAACCTCGCCGCCCACCTCGGCAGGCGGCGACAGCACCTCGACAGACTGCTCAGGCGCGTTGCTGCCAAGCCATTGCGGCGGCTTCAGCTGAAACAGGCCGGGGCCGATCACGCCGATGACCGCAAAGGCCATGGCTGCGCGAAGAAGGGGGCTGTTGTTAAGTGTAATTCCGGTTTGCTGAATCACAACTGTCCCGCTGGATGATGGCCCGCCGGATGACGGGCAGTAAAAAACTTGATAGAGGCAGCGCTCTAGAAATCCGCCGCGCGAACCTCGCGCACATCGGGGATATAATGGCGGAGCATGTTCTCGATGCCCATCTTGAGCGTGGCAGTCGAGCTGGGGCATCCCTGGCAGGCACCGCGCATCTGCAGTGTGACGACGCCGTCGTCAAATCCCTGGAACACGATATCGCCGCCATCCATGGCAACGGCAGGGCGAACCCGGGTGTCGAGGAGTTGCTTGATCTGGCGGACGATGTCGTCATCCTCCTCGCCGTCATCCTCGTCAGCCGCGCCGGTTGATTCAACAACCGGCATGCCCGATGCGTAATGTTCCATGATACCGGCAAGGATCGACGGCTTCAGCGCGAACCAGTCAAGCGCCTCTTCCTTTGTGACCGCGACGAAATCACCACCGAGAAACACGCCGCGGACACCGTCGATCTGGAACAGGCGGCGCGCCAGCGGCGAATTTGTCGCGCTATCCGCTGCGGGATAGTCGGCTGTGCCGGTCTCCATCACCGGCACGCCGGGGATGAACTTGAGGGTCGCCGGGTTCGGCGTGTCTTGTGTCTGGATAAACATGATGATCTGCCCCTTCTGATCCGGCGTCTCCGCCGCAATCCCGATCGTCGGCCCTGTTCGGGACCATACCGGTCATTAAGTGCATATAGTGTTAACAGTAGCACATTTCAGCGGCCGAAATGTGGGAAATTTGCGGCAATGTCGCCTGTGCTGCCGCTTGTGCCGGGTCGGCGGCCCTAACCCGACTTTGCCCCTGCTCCGAGAAATCCGACAATATCATTCACCTGATCGATAATCGGCGCGGCAATTTCCTCAGCCCGCAGCGCACCATCGGCAAGCGCGGCATCGATATCACCCGGATTGGCGAGCAGTTCGCGCATGCGATCACCCATCGGCGCCAGCTTGGCAACGGCCAGTTCGGCAAGTGCCGGCTTGAACTCGCCAAAGCCGCGACCACCAAAATCGGCAAGCACGCTGTCCACGTCGCTGTCGGCAAGCGCGGCGAAAATGCCGACGAGATTCTGCGCCTCGGCCCGGCCTTCAAGGCCCGCACTTTCTGACGGCAGGGCGTCCGGATCCGTTTTGGCCTTCCGGATTTTCTGCGCGATCAGGTCGGCGCCGTCGGTCATATTGATGCGCGAGTTGTCTGAAGCGTCCGACTTGCTCATTTTCGAGTTGCCGTCACGAAGGCTCATCACCCGGGTCGCGCTGCCGAAAATCTGCGGCTCGGGCAGCGGGAAGAATTCCACGTCATAGGTCTGGTTGAAGGCCTGGGCGATATCGCGTGTCAGCTCGAGATGCTGTTTCTGGTCCTCGCCGACCGGCACGTGCGTGGCCCGGTAGGCGAGAATGTCCGCCGCCATCAATGTCGGATATGAATAGAGCCCGACCGTCGCGTTCTCACGGTTCTTGCCAGCCTTCTCCTTGAACTGGGTCATCCGGTTGAGCCAGCCGAGACGCGCGATGCAGTTGAACACCCAGGCGAGTTGCGAATGCTGAGGCACGCTCGACTGGTTGAACAGGACCGAACGCTCGGGAGAAATGCCGGCGGCAATCAGGCTCGCCGCCACCTCGCGGGTGCTCTGGCGGAGTTGCTGCGGGTCCTGCGCCACGGTGATGGCGTGCAGGTCGACGACGCAGTAGATGGATTCGAAATCATCCTGCAGCGTCACCCAGTTCCGGATCGCGCCAAGATAATTGCCGAGATGCAGGTTGCCTGTCGGCTGGATGCCCGAGAAGATCCGCTTTTCCGGCATGGGAAGAAGGCTTGTCATGGTCGCGTCCCGTTGTCGGTCCTGTCGTTGTCGCTTGCAGCGTTGCCGCTCTGTCGCGCGCGGGACAGCGCCGAGGGCGGCGGCTGCGACCAGATAGGCACCGCCGCCGCCGATGACGAGAATGCCAAGCTCGACGGCCGGCGGAAGTGCCGGCAACAGCCTGCCAATGCCGAAGAGAACCGCAGCCATCACCAGACAGCAGCCCACTGTCCGCATTGTCTCGATCGGCGGCGGCAGGCGCAGATGTCCGCGTCGCGCCAGTGCCGCGGCGAGTGCCGTCGCGGCGAGCAGGCCGGACAGCGAGGTGGCAAGCGCAAGGCCGACATGACCCAGAACGGGCATCAATGTGATCGACAGGCTGACATTGGCAACAACCGTCGCGATCGATACGCCGAGCACAAACCCGCCCCGGCCGGTGGCGTAAAAGGCAGGCTGCAATATCTTGACCAGAATATGCGCCGGCATGCCGATGGCGTAAGCCGCGAGGGCCGAGGCGCTTGCGGCGACGGCGGCTTGTGAAAACGCCCCATAACCGAACAGCCCGCTGATGATCTGCGGCGCGATGACGATCAGCGCGACCATTGCCGGCACCACGAGGAAGGCGGCGAGGCGCATGGCCTCGGCAAGCGAGGCGCGCGCCGCGGCGGGGTCGTCTTCACGGAACTGCGCCGACAGCCGCGGAAGCAATGCCGTGCCCAGCGCCACACCTATTATGCCGAGCGGCAGCTGCGCCACCCGGTCGGCGAAATACAGCCAGGAAATCGCACCGACCGGAAGAAGCGACGCCAGAACGAGATCGACAATCAGGTTGACCTGCAGGGCGATCGCGCCGGCAGAGGCGACGGAAAATTGCCGCCACATCGCCCGGACCGGCGCGGCGAACCGTGGCCATCTCCATGCCGGCATACGACCGGTCCGGCGGAGCAGCCGCGCCATCACAGCCATCTGTAACAGGCCTGCCACCAGCAACGCGGCAGCGAGCGGCATCGCCTTTTCAACAGCGAGCCACCCGCTCGCCACCGGAATCAGCAAGGCGCCGCCAACAAGCAGGATGTTGAAAATGACAGGCATCGCAGCCGCCGTCATGAAGCGTCCCTCCGCATTCGCGATGGCCGCCCAGAAAGCGACAAGCGAAATCATGGGCAGATAGGGAAAGGTCACGCGTGCCAGTGTGATCGCGGCATTCATGCGATCCGGCGTGTCGGAAAAGCCGGGTGCCAGCAGGCCGATGACGGCCGGCATGAAGATCTCGCCGAGAATGACAAGGGCGACAAGGACCATCGTCAGCGTCGTCTGTGTCTCGCCGGCAAGGGCCATGGCCGCCGCCTCGCCATCCTCCCGCCGCGCCCTTGCAAAGGCCGGCACAAAGGCGTTGGACAGGGCCCCTTCGGCGGTCAGCCGCCGGAACATGTTCGGCAATTTCAGGGCGACAAGGAAGGCATCGGCCGCCGGCCCGGCACCGAGCAGCGCCGCAAACACGACATCACGGACAAATCCCAGCACACGGCTGACGGCCGTCATCCCCCCGATCTGGCGGAAGGCCCGTGCCAGCGGCTGGGCGCTCATTCCGCCGCCTCGCCGACCTGGTCGAACACTTCCAGCAACCGGTCGCGGATTGTCGTCAGGCGCGCCTCGTTATGAACCTGAAGCCCGAACAGGTCCTTCACATAAAAGACATCGACCACGCGTTCGCCATAGGTGGAGACGGTCGCTGTCTGGATCTGCAGGCCAAGCTCGGCAAGTGTCCTTGTCAGCCGGTGCAGGAGGCCGGGCATGTCGCGGCCATTGACCTCGATCACCGTATGGGTCGAACTGATCCTGTTCGACAGGATCACGCGTGACGGCACGGGGAGATGGCGCACGCGCTCCGGCAGGCTTTGCCACCTTTCGCGAAGCGCCGCCTGCGGCCGCAATGTGCCGGAGACGGCTTTCTCGATACTTGCCTTCACCCGCCCGAGAAGCCGCTCGTCGGTGACCGGTTCGTTGGACGTCGTCTGCAGCTGGAAGACATCGAGCACCGTGCCGTCGGCACATGTCGTGATCCGCGCGCCGGCGATGTTGATACCGTGGCCGGCCACCGCCCCGGCAATTCGCGAGAACAGCCCCGCATCATCGACGGTCAGCAGCGTCAGCTCGGTGACATTCTTGTCCTCGACCTGGCGGAAGTCGGCGAGAAGCGGCACGTCCATCGAGCGGAAGGTGCGGCCGAGCCCGGCATGGCGGAGCTGTGATTCGGTGTCGAACCCCGTCCAGTATTGCCGCGGCATCATCGCGGCATAGGCGTTGAACTCCTCGTCGCTCCATCCGTCGAGACGCTCGCGAACGGCCTCGCGCGCGACCTCGGCGTTTCCGGCGGCGATGACGGCGGCATCCGCACCGCGCAGGACGGCGTCTGTCTGATAGTAGAGATCGCGCATCAGCGCTGCCTTCCATCCGTTCCAGATGGTCGGCCCGACGCCCCTGATATCGGCGACGGTCAGCACCAGGAGCAATTTCAGCCGTTCCGGCGATTGCACGATCGCGGCGAAATCGTCGATGGTCTTCGGGTCGTTCAGGTCGTAGCGGAACGCCGTCTTGCTCATCAGCAGATGATGCCTGACAAGCCAGCTGACGGTCTCGGTCTCTTCCTGGCTGAGGCCGAGCATGGGGCAGAGCTCAAGTGCGAGTTCGGCGCCGAGTTCGGAATGGTCGCCGTCACGGCCCTTGGCGATGTCGTGAAGAAGGGCGGCGACGAACAGCACCAGACGCGATTCGATCTCCGGCATCACGCTGGTCGCCACCGGCGCTGTTTCTGCAAGTCCACCCGTCCCGATGTCGTGCAGCACGCCGATCACCTTGATGGTGTGCTCATCGACCGTGTAGCTGTGATACATGTCGAACTGCATCATCGCGACGATCTTGCCGAAGTCGGGCAGGAACCTGCCGAGAACGCCGCTCTCGTTCATCAGGCGCAGCACACGTTCGGGATTGCGCCGCGACGTCGGATCGCGCCTCGTCGCTTCTCCCAGCCAGGGAAGGCCGCGGGTGATCCGCTGAAGCGCCTGCGGGTGAATGTCGGCATTCTGCTCGAGCGCCAGATGAAAGATCTGCAGCATGCGCAGGGGCTCGTCACGGAACATCAGGTCCTTGTCGAGATTGATCCTGCCGGCGCGGATGGTGAAATGACCGAAATGCTGGCCCGGCCGGAAATCCTCGGCAAGGGATATGCGGCGCTTGTGAAAATCGGTTTCCATCGCCGCGCAGATGATCCGTGTCAGGCTGCCGACGTCACGTGCCGCGAGATGATAGCGTTTCATGAAACGCTCGACGTCGCGCATGCCCCCGCGCGCGGCAAAGCCCATGCGCGGCGCGATCGACATCTGCGCATCGAAATCCAGCCGCTCCTCCGGCCTGCCGGCAAGAAGGTGGAGGTGGCACCGCACCGTCCAGAGAAAACGCTGCGCGGCAGCAAAGCGGCGTGCCTCGGTTTCGCGAAGAACGCCCTTGTCGACGATGTCGATGATGCTGTCGGCGCGGTAGGCCAGCTTGGCGATCCAGAACAGGGTGTGAAGGTCGCGAAGGCCGCCCTTTCCTTCCTTGACGTTCGGCTCGACCATATAGCGTGTGGCGCCGTGCTTCTGGTGACGGGCATCGCGTTCGGCGAGCTTGATCTCGGCGAAGTCACCGGGCCTGATCCGGCCCAGCTCTTTCTGGAAGGCCGTCTCGAGCTTCCTGTAGAGCGCCGCGTCACCGCCGATAAAGCGCATCTCGATCAGGCCGGTCAGGATGGTGTGGTCCTCGCGCGAGGACCGGATGGTGTCGGTCACGGTGCGTTTCGCATGTCCCACCTTGAGACCCAGGTCCCAGATAAGATAGAGGAGCTGCTCGACAATCACGTCGGCGGCGGGGTCGCTTTCCGCCGCGGTCAGCACGAGAAGATCGATGTCCGACAATGGTGCCAGCTCGCCGCGGCCGTAGCCTCCCACCGCGACAAGCGCAAGTCCGGCATCGCCATGCCGCGCCATGATGACGGAAAGAAGCGCTTCCAGAAGCTGGTCCATTCCCAGCGAATGCCGGCCCACATAGACAGCCCCGTCGCGCCCCTGTTCGAATTCGGCGGCAAGGTCGTCTTTCAGCGTGCTGTGGATATCCTTTGCCGCCGCGAGGAGGGCGGCACGGAACGCCTTGTCATTTTCGTCACCGGCGAGCCGATGCAGGGCAGACAGCCGTTCCTGCGATATCGGCAGCTCGCCGTCCCGCGCTGTCTGAAGCGGCTGGACCCATTGCCGCCACCTCATGATCTGGCCGGCGCTGTCCGGGCTGGAAGGCCGCCCTGTCATTCGTTGTCCCCCGGGACGGAATCGGTTGGGGCCGGGTCCAGCAGCTCGCGAAGCTCGTAAAGAAGTTCCAGCGCGTCACGCGGGGCCAGCATGTCGGGATTGATCTCGCCAAGCCTGTCGCGAAGCCTGTCATCCTCCTGCGGGGCGGTGGTGGCCGGCGGCAGCTGAAGGTTGCGGTCGAACAGCGGCAGGTCGGCGGCCAGCCGTCCGGCATCGATCACGCCGTGGCCGCCCGATTCCATTTCTGCCAGCAGGGTCTGCGCGCGCGCGATCACCGGAGCCGGCAGACCGGCAAGCCGCGCCACATGCACGCCGTAGGAGCGGTCCGCCGCGCCGTCGATGACCTGGTGCAGGAAGATGATCTCGCCTTCCCATTCCCGCACTTTCATCGAGTGGCAGGACAGCCTGTCCAGATCTTCGCGAAGCGCGGTGAGTTCGTGATAATGGGTGGCGAACAGGGTGCGGCAGCCATTCACCGCATGCAGATGCTCGAGCGTGGCCCAGGCGATCGCCAGCCCGTCATAGGTCGCCGTGCCGCGGCCGATCTCGTCGAGGATCACAAAGGATTTCTCGGTGGCGCGGTTCAGGATCGCGGCCGTCTCGACCATCTCGACCATGAAGGTGGAACGCCCGCGCGCCAGGTCGTCGGCCGCGCCGACACGGCTGAACAGCCTGTCGATCACGCCGATGACGGCGGTTTCCGCAGGAACGAAAAGCCCGGCCTGTGCCATCACGGCAATATGGGCGTTCTGACGCAGAAAGGTCGATTTGCCGGCCATGTTCGGACCGGTGACAAGCCAGATGTCGCCCGCTTCGCCGAGATGGCAGTCATTCGGAATGAAGCTCTCGCCGGCGGCGAGCATGGTCTCGATCACGGCATGGCGGCCACGGGTGATCTCGAAACTGCGATCGTCGCGGACCTCGGGCCGGCAGAATTGCCGCCGCGCCGCCAGCGCCGCCGACGCCAGCGCCACATCGATGGCGGCCAGAGCCCGCGCCGCAGCCGACAACCTGTCGGCCGCCTGCAGGACCGATGCGCGCAGACCGTCGAAAATCTCCAGCTCGCGGGCGAGGGCCCGGTCGGCGGCCGTCGACAGGTCGCGTTCGAGTTCGGCAAGCTCGGTCGTGGTGAACCGCACAGTCTGCGCCGTTGTCTGGCGGTGGATGAATTGTTCGTCCTGCATCAGCTTTTCAGCATGCGTGTTGCGCACATCGACATGATAGCCGAGGACATTGTTGTGCTTGACCTTGAGCGAGGAAATGCCGGTCGCCTCGCAATAACGCTGCTGGAGGGCCGCGATCAGCCGCCGGCTTTCGTCACGCAGCCCGCGCAGCTCGTCCAGCGCGGCATCAAAGCCGCTGCGTACAAACCCGCCGTCCCGTGCCAGCAGCGGCGGATCATCGGCCAGCGCCGGCGCCAGCTCTGCTGCCAGCGGGGTCGGCGCCATCACCGCGGCGTGCAGGCCGTCAAGCTCGACGGGCCCGTCAATGCCGACATCGCCCGTGGCGGTCCCGACCAGGTCCGAAGCGGTGCGAAGCGCCTGTGCCAGCGCCAGCAGGTCGCGCGGCCCGCCATGCCCCATCGACAGTCGAGACAGTGCGCGATCGATATCGGGAAGCCCCTTGAGCATGGCCCGCAGATCGTCACACAGATCCGGCCTTCCCAGATACCAGGACACCAGATCCAGCCGGCCGTTGATCAGCTCCGGGTCCGACAGCGGCGCGCTGATCCGCGCGGCGAGAAGACGGCCACCGGCCGCCGTCACCGTCATGTCGATCGCCGCCAGCAGGCTGCCACGGGTCTCGCCGGACAGGGTGCGGCTGAGTTCAAGCGAGCGCCGGGTGGCCTGGTCGATTTCCATATAGCCGGACCCGGCAACAGCCTGGAGCGGGCGCATGCGCGGCATGTTGCCCTTCTGCGTCAGGTCGATATAGCCGAGCAGGGCGCCGGCGGCCGCCAGCATGGCGCGGGTAAACTGGCCAAATCCGTCAAGGCTGGCAACACCGTAATAGCCGCAGAGCGCGCGCTGGCCGGCCGCGGAATCAAACAGCGAGGGAGCCTGTTCGGTCAGCAGGAGGCCGAGCCCCCCGATCCCCTCCGGAACATCGGCATCGAACGGCACGACCAGCTCGGCCGGCATCAGCATGGCGAGAAGGCTCTCGAGCCGCTCCGGCGCGATCTCCTGAACGGCGAAATCACCTGTCGACATGTCGGCCCAGGCAAGCGCCGTCGCCGTGCCCGACCGGCCGAGGGCGGCAAGGTAATTGTGATCCCTTGGTGGCAGAAGATCGTCTTCGGTCAGGGTGCCGGGGGTCAGGATGCGGATGACCTCGCGGCGCAGCGGTCCCTTGCCCCCGCGCTGTTTCTGCGTTTCCGGGTCCTCGACCTGCTCACAGATGGCGACCCGGTGCCCGGCGGCGATCAGCCGCGAGAGATATCCGTCCACGGAATGCACCGGCACCCCGCACATCGGGATGTCGCCGCCGTCACTCTTGCCGCGCTTTGTCAGGGTGATGCCAAGCGCCGCCGCACCGGTTTCGGCATCCTCGAAGAACATCTCGTAGAAATCGCCCATCCGGTAGAAAAGCAGCGCATCAGGGTGCGCCTCTTTGACCGAGAGGTATTGCGCGATCATCGGTGTCGGCGACTTTACTTTCGCGGTGCCAGATGCTGATAATGGCGGCGTCATTTGCGTTCCCTGATTCACCCGCCTCAGATATAGCAGATAGGGGTTTCGGTGGGGCAAGAATCCGCTATCCTGACCTCAGGTCGGGATCGCTTCCTACCTTATCGCCGCTGAACGCGGACAACTGAACAGAAAAATAACCGGTGTCATGAGCCAAAAAAAGTCAAAGCTTGACCAGGAAGCCCTGGCATTCCACGCCAATGGCCGCCCGGGCAAGCTGGAAATCACAGCAACCAAGCCTCTGATGAGCCAGCACGACCTGTCGCTGGCCTATTCCCCGGGGGTCGCGGCGCCCTGCCTTGCCATCGAGGCGGACCCCGATACGGCCTATGACTACACGGCCAAGGGGAATGTGATCGCGGTGATCTCGAACGGCACGGCCGTTCTCGGCCTTGGCGATATCGGCGCCGCCGCGTCGAAGCCGGTGATGGAGGGCAAGGCCGTCCTGTTCAAGAAGTTCGCCGATATCGACGGGCTCGATCTCGAGGTCGATACGAAGGACACCGAGAAATTCGTCGAGGCCGTGGCCATGCTTGCGCCGAGCTTCGGCGGCATCAATCTCGAGGATATCAAGTCGCCGGAATGTTTCATCATCGAGCAGCAGCTTCGCGAGCGCCTCGAGATTCCGGTCTTCCATGACGCCCAGCACGGCACCGCCATCATCGCGGCGGCAGGCCTGATCAATGCGCTTCACCTGACCGGACGCGACATTTCGGACATCAGGGTGGTGTCGAACGGCGCCGGCGCCGCCTCCATCGCCTGCGTGGAGCTTTTCAAAAGCATGGGCGTGCCGCATGAGAACATCATTCTCGTCGACCGTTCCGGCGTGATCTATCAGGGCCGCGAGGCATCGATGAACCAGTGGAAGTCGGCGCATGCGGTCAAGACGGATGCCCGCACGCTGGAGGACGCGCTTGTCGGTGCGGACGTCTTTCTCGGCCTGTCGGTTGCCGGTGCGGTTACACCGAAAATGGTGGAAACCATGGCAGAGCGACCGATCATCTTCGCCATGGCCAACCCGGTGCCGGAAATCATGCCGGAAGATGCCAAGAAAGTCCGTCCCGACGCGATCATCGCCACCGGCCGTTCGGACTATCCGAACCAGGTGAACAATGTCCTGGGCTTCCCCTATATCTTCCGCGGCGCGCTTGATGTGCGTGCCAGCAAGATCAACGAGGAAATGAAGATCGCGGCCGCCGAAGCCATCGCCATGCTGGCCCGCGAGGACGTGCCGGACGCCGTCGCCGAAGCCTATGGCGGGCAAGTGCTGCAATATGGCGAGGACTACATCATTCCGGCGCCGTTCGACCCGCGGCTGATCTCGGCCGTGTCATCCGCGGTTGCCGCCGCGGCGATGGACAGCGGCGTTGCCCGCAAGCCGATCGAGGATCTGGAGCGATACAGGCGGGACCTGTCGGCCCGTCTCGACCCGACGGCATCGACCCTGCAGGTGATTTTCGACCGCATCAGCGCCAACCGCAAACGCGTGGTCTTTGCCGAGGGCGAGGAAGAGAAAGTCATCCGCGCGGCGATGGCGTTCCGCAACGCGGGCTATGGCGAGCCGATTCTCGTCGGCCGCGAGCACCGCATCCGCGAGACGATCGAGAAGCTGGGGCTGGAAGGCGCCGAGGACATTCCGGTGACCAATGCCAAGGTCTCGGACCATAACGAGCAATATATCGACTTCCTCTACAAGAAGCTGCAGCGCGAGGGCGCGCTTCGCCGGGACTGCCAGCGCATGGTCAATCTGGACCGGAACGTGTTCGGCGCCTGCATGGTTCTCAAGGGGCATGCCGATGCCATGGTCACCGGCGTGACCAGGTCGTTCCAGCCGAGCTTTGATCAGGTCACGCGCGTGATCTCGCCGCGCAAGGGCAAGGATTTTCTCGCCACCTCAATGATCGTGTCGCGTGGAAGAACCGTCTTCATCGGAGATGTGTCGGTGCATGAGCGCCCGAACGGCGAACAGATTGCCGATATCGCCGAGGCCATAGCCGGCAAGGCGCGGCAGATGGGCCACACCCCGCGTGTGGCCATCCTGTCATTCACCAATTTCGGAAGCCCGCAATCGGACATCACGGCGGAAGCCCGCCGCGCCATCGAGATTCTCGACAAGCGCAAGCCGGACTTCGAATATGACGGCGAGATGTCGGCCGATGTGGCGCTTGATTACGAGCTGATGAAATCGCGCTATCCGTTTTGCAGGCTGTCCGGTCCGGCCAACATCCTGGTGATGCCGGGCCTGCATTCGGCAAACATCGCGTTCGAGCTGATCCAGAACCTGACCGAAGGGTCGGTGATCGGCCCGATCATGCTGGGGGCGGAAAAACCGTTTCAGGTGGTGCAGATGGGCGCGTCGGTCAACGATCTCGTCCAGGCGGCCGCGCTGGCAGCCTACGAGGCGCTTCGCTGACAGGCCATCGGGCTTGGCCGGCCGCCAGCAAAATTCCTCTAGAGCTTTTCGGCCGCGATCATCGCCGCGACATCCGCCTGCGGGCGCGCACCGATATGCGAGATCACTTCGCCTGCGGCAAGGCTGGCGATCAGGCCGGATGCCAGCGGGTCGCGGCCGTTGGTGCGGCCAAAGAGATAGCCGGCGGCGAACAGGTCGCCTGCACCCGTCGTGTCCTCGACCCCGCCAAAAGGCTGGGCCGCGCATTCGTGCCGGATATCCCCGCTGCCGACAAAGGCGCCATTTTCACCGCGAGTGATCACGGCTTCGCCGACCTGTCCGCAAAGCGTTTCCGTGGCGCTGGCGATGTCGCTGTCGCACAGGCTCGCCGCCTCGTCCTCATTGGCGAACAGGATGTCGAC
>LUMQ01000123.1_pt1 | contig 31241 bp, 38 predicted proteins | sample 729621 | NCBI WGS metagenome assembly LUMQ01 (sample SAMN03860259, study PRJNA289734) | marine metagenome | biome: seawater column; feature: ocean; material: water; isolation source: Red Sea water column Station 12 - depth 25m | place: Saudi Arabia: Red Sea | collected 2011-10-15 | depth 25 m | reverse complement strand
GAAAACACCAAAAAAAATTTTGATGAAAGATTTGAGAAAATGAATTGGGATACTTATCATAGTGATCTCCCTTTTAATCCTAGTGCATTATCTTTATATAAGTGGGCTCCTATTGCTGAGGAGCTAAAAACTTTAGATCGTAAAATAGTTTTGAATTCAGTCATTCTTAAATGGGATGTTGTTAAAAAGGAATTTAAAGAAAGATTAGGTTTCTAAGTATTTTTTCTATTGTCAACTAAACTATCAACAACACTTGGATCAGCTAAAGTAGTAGTATCACCTAATTGACCATGTTCATTTGCTGCAATCTTTCTAAGAATTCTTCTCATTATTTTTCCAGATCTTGTTTTTGGAAGCCCTGGAGTAAAGTGAATTAAGTCAGGAGTTGCTAATGGACCTATTTGTTTTCTAACCCATAATTTTAATTCTCTTTCAAGATCACCTGTCTCAGTCTCACCTGCATTAAGAGTTACGTAACAATAAAGTCCATTTCCTTTAATGTCATGTGGATAACCAACCACAGCAGCTTCAGCAACTTTAGGATGAGCAACAAAAGCACTTTCAATTTCAGCAGTACCCAAGTTGTGTCCTGATACAATAATTACGTCATCTACTCGTCCAGTGATCCAGTAATATCCATCCTTGTCTCGTCTGCACCCATCCCCAGTAAAATATTTTCCATCAAATTGAGAAAAGTAAGTATCAATAAATCTTTGATGATCGCCATAAACAGTTCGCATTTGGCCTGGCCAAGACTGAGCTATACAAAGTCTCCCTTCTCCTGCACCTTTAATTTCTTTTCCATCTTTATCGACAAGAACAGGTTTAATTCCATAAAAAGGTTTTGTTGCTGATCCAGGTTTTAAAGGTATAGCTCCTGTTTGAGGCGCAATTAAAATTCCGCCTGTCTCTGTTTGCCACCAGGTATCTACGATTGGACACTTTGAGTTTCCAACTGTTTTGTAATACCACATCCAAGCCTCTGGATTTATAGGCTCTCCGACTGTACCCAATAATTTTAGTGATTTTCGAGATGTTTTATTTACTGGATCATCACCCTCTCGCATAAGGGCTCTGATAGCTGTTGGAGCAGTATAAAAAGTATTAACTTTATATTTATCAACAATCTGCCACCATCTTGAGCTGTCTGGATAATTTGGCACTCCCTCAAACATTATTGTAGTAGCTCCGTTAGATAAGGGTCCATAAATAATATAACTATGACCTGTTACCCAACCTATGTCTGCAGTACACCAATAAATATCTTTAGGCTTATAGTTAAATATGTATTGATGAGTCATGGAAGCATAAACCATGTACCCGCCTGTTGTATGTAGTACACCTTTCGGTTTACCTGTAGATCCAGACGTATAAAGAATAAATAAAGGATCTTCAGCATTCATTTCCTCAGGTTCACAATGACTTGGTACATCTTTAATTAGATCATGATACCAAACATCTCTGTCGTCATCCCAATAAACATAGTTTCCTGTTCTTTTGACAACAATACATTTTTTAACATCAGGACAATTACTTAATGCTTCATCGGTTGTTGCTTTTAATGGAATTGTTTTTCCACCTCTAACACCCTCATCAGCTGTTATAATGTATTCTGATTTACAATCATTTACTCTTCCAGAAATAGACTCTGCTGAAAACCCTCCAAATATTATAGAATGTATGGCTCCTATTCTTGCACAAGCTAACATCAAAACAGCCAGCTCGGGTATCATCGTTAAATATATTGTTACTCTGTCTCCTTTTTGTATCCCTAATTTTTTTAGACCATTAGCTGCTTTTGAAACTTTTTGATGAAGTTGTTTATAAGAAATTTTTTGAGTATCCTTAGGATCATCACCTACCCAAATTATAGCTGTTTTATCTTTTTTATCTTTTAAATGTCGATCAATACAATTAGCAGAGGCATTTAAAGTTCCATCTTCAAACCATTTTATTTTAACTTCATCTTTACTATACTTCACATCTTTAATTTTTTTATATGGTTTTATCCATGTAATTCTTTTTCCTTCTTTTTTCCAAAAAGCATTATTGTTCTTAATAGAGTCAGTATATTTATTCTGATATTGAGATTTATTAATTAAACCACTTTTCACCCACTCTGGTTTTGGTTTAAAAATTAGTTCTTGAGTTGAGCCTTCGTTATTAATTTTAACTTTTTTAATCTTACTTCTAATCTTTTTTTTTCTTTTAAGAATTTTTTTTCTTTTTTTAACCTTCTTTCTTTTTGAGGTTTTTTTTCTTGATTTAGATTTTTTCTTCTTTTTAGGCATAAATATTATTTCTAAATCTTACCCATGTTATTTAAAATTTTCCAGCTTTTAGAATCTATTGGCATTACTGATAGTCTGCTTTGTTTAATAAGTGATAAATGGCTTAATTGCTTGTTTTTCTTAATATCCTCAAGACTTACTGGCTTATTTAATTTTTTTAGAAACTTTACTGTAACAGCAACAAATCGACCAGATTTATCTGTCTTGTCTAAATATGCTTCCTTTATAACTTCAACAATACCAACAATTTCCTTTCCTATGTTCGAATGATAGAAAAAACATTGATCTCCTTCTCTCATTGATTTTAAATTTTTGGCAGCTTGATAATTTCTTACTCCATCCCAAGGAGCACCTTTAATACCAGCTTTTTTTTGTTGATCAATTGACCAAACGTCAGGTTCTGACTTAAGTAACCAATATTGCATTAAAGTTTAACCCCAGCACCTTTTAAAAATAATGCATTTTCATCTAAGGGCCATCTTGGTTTTGCTGGATGATCTAGTTTATTAAAAAGTTTTAATTTATACTTTTCCAAACCTACCATTGCTATCATTGCAGCATTGTCCCCACATATTTCAATTGGTGGAAAAACACTTTGATAATTATTTTCTTTACACAAGTTTATCAACATAGATCTTATTTTTTTATTTGCTGCTACACCACCCGCAACAACAAAAATTTTATCTTGTATATCATTTTGTTTTTCAAATTCATTAAAAGCAATTTTGGTTTTTTTTTTCAATATTTCTTCAATTGTTTTTTGAAAAGAAGCTGCCAAATTAAATTTTTCTTGCTCTGTTTCAATGGTTTTACTTATCTTCAGGATTGCAGTTTTAAGACCAGCAAATGACAAATTACAACCACCCTTATTAATGATAGGTTTTGGTAGATCATAAGAATTTGGATTACCTTTTTCTGCCCAAAGCTCGATTTGGGGTCCTCCAGGAAATTCTATTCCTAAAAGTTTTGCAGTTTTGTCGAAAGCTTCACCTAGTGCATCGTCAATAGTTGTTCCTAGTCTTTTATATTTTCCAAGACCTTGAACATTTAAATATTGTGAATGACCACCCGAAATTAATAGCAGGAGGTAAGGATAATTTAAGTTTGAAACTAATTTTGGACTCAACGCATGTCCTTCTAAATGATTTACAGCTATAAAAGGCTTGTTTATTGAAGAGGCAAAAGCTTTCCCAAAGCTTAAGCCTACTGACAAACAAACGATTAGACCAGGACCTGCAGTCGAAGCTACTGCATCAATATCTTTAATTTTTATTCCACTTTCATCCAAAGCTTTCTTCACGATTAAATCTATTTTTTCGATATGTGATCTGGCCGCTAACTCTGGAACTACACCTCCAAATTCTTTGTGGACATCAGTTTGGCTAGAGACAATGTTTGATAAAATTATAGGTTTCCCTTGGTCATTCTCAGTTATAACTGAGGCAGCTGTTTCATCACAACTAGTTTCAATTCCAAGAATTAAGGGTTTTTTACTCATACAAATAGTTTTTAATAATTGTACATTTCCAATACAAGAAAGAAATAAATTTATTTATGACTAAAAAAATTATCATAGGTTCAAGAGGTAGTAAATTAGCATTGTTGTATGCTCAAAAAGCTAAAGAACAAATTATTAAAAAAACTACTTTAGATACAAATGATATTGAAATTAAATCTATTTCAACAAAAGGTGATCAAGTTAAAGATACTAGGTTATCTGATATAGGTGGCAAAGGATTGTTTTCAACTGAAATTGAAAAAGAGTTAGAGAATAAAAGTATCGACATTGCAGTACATGCATTAAAAGATATGCCAGCAACAGAAACTAGCGGACTTAAAACAGACTGTTTTTTAGAGAGAAATGATCCAAGAGAAATTTTGATAACAAATAACAAGAAAAAATTAAATGATCTTAAGCTGAAATCAATTATAGGAACATCTTCATTTAGAAGGGAATTTCAAATTAAAAAATTAAGATCTGATCTAACATGCAAAATAATTAGAGGTAATGTGGATACTAGAATTAAAAAACTAAAAGATGGAAATTATGATGCAATAATTTTGTCTTATGCAGGGATTAAAAATTTAAATCTTGAAAATGAAATAGCTGAAATTTTCTCAGCACAAGAAATCATACCAAGTGCTGGACAAGGAATAATTGCACTTCAATGTCGTGAAGCAGATAAAGAAATTATTTCAATTTTAAAAAAAGTAAATCATGAAGAAACCTATAAAAGAGCTCATGCTGAGAGAAATGTACTTAAAGTTTTAGAGGGAGATTGTGAAACAGCAATAGGCGTTTATTCAAAAATAGAAAGTGATACAATTGTAGTTGAGGCAGAACTTTTTTCAATAGATGGCTCTCAAAGATTTTATGAAAAGAAATCTGGCCAGATTGATAAATTTAAAGAGATTGGTAAACAAATTGGGCAAAATTTAAAAATGCAATCAAATAATTCTTACAAAAAATAATATGCATATTTTATTAACAAGACCACTGGAAGATTGTTCAGAAATGATTTTAAAGTTTAAATCATTAGGTCATCAAGTTTCGCACATCCCACTGATTAATATTGAAAAGGTTAATTATGAGGAAATTAAATTTTCTGAATATGGAGGAATTATTTTTACCAGTGCTAATGCAGTGAAATATTTAGATCAAAATAACATAGACAAAAATATCAAATGTTTTTGTGTTGGTAATTTAACTGAAAAAAAGGCTAGATCATCAGGATTTCAAAACACAATAGCTGCAGAGGGTAATGTTTCTAATTTAAAAGAGTTAATTTTACAAACTTACGAGACAAAAAGTAAAAAGTTACTTTATGTCAGCGGTGAAATCATATCTGTTGATTTGGATCAACAACTCATGAAAGAGGGCTATGGCATAAAAAGAGTGATTAATTATAGAGTAAAACATAATCAAAAATTCAATGAAAGTTTTGTAAAAGATTTAAAATTAAACATGCCTGATATGGTTTATATTTATTCACAGAATAGTGCTCAAAGTTTTTTGAGTTTTGTCAAAAATCATCAATTTGAAAGCTTATGGATGAATACTAATTTATCGTGTATTGGCGAGAAAACTTCATCTATATTGAATGAAATTAAATGGAAAAAAATATTTCTTTTTAATCCTGGAGAAGAAGAGTTTTTGTTATATAAAATTTAATTATGGAATTGTTTAATAATTTTTCTGAAATATTTCTATCGGTATGGAACAAAGGTATTTTAGGTGTTGATATCTTACAAATATTAATTGGTTTAGGAATTTTTTTAATTTTTTTAATTTTTAGAGGTCTAATTAGTAAACTTGTAATCAAAAAGTTAGAAATAATTTCTAAAAGAACAACAAACAAATTGGATGATACTTTTGTAAATTCTTTAGTTGGTCCAGCAAGATTTTTACCAATTGTTTTAGGTTTTTTTATAGCAAGTTATTACATGACATTTTCTATGGAAGGTAGAGAAATTGTTGATACTATAAATAGAACTCTAATAACCATATTAATATTTTGGGTTATTCATCAAATTATAGAACCAGTCTCATATATCTTAAGCGGTCTTGATAAATTATTAACTAGAGAACTCATTGGATGGATTATTAAATCTTTAAAGATATTAATATTCATTTTAGGACTTGCAGCAGTCTTAGAATTATGGGGAATAAAGATTGGACCTATTATTGCTGGTTTAGGTTTGTTTGGAGTAGCAGTTGCATTGGGTGCTCAAGATTTGTTTAAAAATTTAATTTCTGGGATTTTGGTATTAGTTGAAAAAAGATTTAAAATCGGTGATTGGATTTCTGTTGATGGAATAATTGAGGGTATTGTTGAAAAAATTGGTTTTCGATCAACAACAATCAGAAAGTTCGATAAATCATTAGCAATAATTCCAAATTTTCAATTTGCAGAAAATGCTGTAGTAAATGTGAGTGAAACTTCAAACTGGTTAATTAGTTGGATTATTACTCTCCAATATGACACTTCGGTTGATCAATTAAAAAATATTAGAGATCAAATTGAAGATCACATAAAAAAAAGTGATGATTTTGACACTAACATAGGAATTGCAGTTAGGGTCGATAAGTTTTCAGATAGTTCTATAGACATGTATGTGCGTTGTTTCACAAAATCGGATAGTTGGAACGAATGGCTTTCAGTAAAAGAAAAACTTGCAATTGCAATAAAACAAATTGTTGAAAACAATAAGGCTTCTTTCGCATTTCCAAGCTCTTCGATTTATATTGAAAAAAAATGATTGCTATCTTTTATTTAGTTTTACAATTATTAAAACTTTATTCGTATGTAGTGATTGCCAATGTTATCATCAGCTGGTTAATTGCTTTTAATGTATTGAATACTCAAAATAGATTTGTTTATGCAGTTTTAGATTTTACTTACAGATTAACAGAACCATTTCTAAGAAGAATAAGACGATTTTTACCAAATTTGGGAGCCTTAGACATTTCACCAATTATTTTACTGCTATTGATTTGGTTTATAGAAATGTGTATGAAGCTCTACATCGCACCAATGATATTCTAGGATTTATGATTTTAATTGATGGAAAAAAAGAAGCAGCACTATTAAGGGAACAGCTTAAAAAAGAAGTATCTGATCTTAAAATTAAGTATAATAAAGTTCCAGGGTTAACAGTAATTTTGATTGGAGACTTAACTCCTAGTCAGATTTACGTTAGAAACAAAGAAAAATCTGCTAACGAAGTTGGACTTAAATCAGATGTGATTAAATATCCAGATAGTGTTGAAGAAAAAGTCATTTTAGAGAAGATAGATGAACTAAATAAAGATAATTCTGTATCAGGTATTTTAGTTCAATTACCATTACCAAAACATATTGATAAACAAAAAATTATTGAAGCGATTGATCCATCAAAAGATGTAGATGGATTTCATCCAATGAATGTTGGAAATCTTTCATCAGGTTATGAGAGTTCCGTTCCATGCACACCATTAGGATGTTATTTGTTAATTAAAAAGATAGAACCTAACTTAAATGGTAAAAAAGCAGTTGTTGTTGGTCGGTCTAACTTAAATGGTAAACCAATGACTCAACTTTTACTGAAAGAAAATTGCACCGTTACTATAACACACTCTAAAACAAAAGATTTAAAAGCAGAGTGTTTAGAAGCTGATATTATTATTGCAGCTGTTGGTATTCCCGAGTTAGTTAAAGGTGATTGGGTTAAAAAAGATACTATCGTGATCGATGTTGGAATTAATAAAACTGAGAAAGGTATCGTTGGTGATGTTGCATTTGATGAAGTTTCAAAAAATGCTAAAGCACTCACGCCTGTTCCTGGTGGAGTTGGTCCAATGACAATCGCTTGCTTGCTAAAAAATACGATTGACTGTTTCAAAAGATCGCAAGCAGATAGTTGGAACATTTTCAGTAATTTATGCTGCATGGTTAATGTATGAAAAAAATTGGAGAGAAGATGATGAGGATTAAATTGTGGAAAAAATAATTTTCTTTGGATTAGCGATACCAATTTTAGCATTTGTCCTTTACTTGGGTGGAACAGCTATTATGAAAGGCTTTGAGGCCAAAAGAGAAAATAAATCCAATGAGAGCTTAGAAGATCAGGACCATGAAGACAACTTATCTGATAATAATGATAAGTTAACAGATGAATTGGATAAATTAAATCAACTCCTTAAAGATGGTGTTTTAACTGAAGAAGAATTTAAAAAAGCTAAAAAAAAAATTTTAGATAATTAATTATAATTAAGTAATTTTTTTAAAGATCCAAATTCACCTATTTTATAAATAATTGTATCTTCTTTTTTAAATCCATATTTTTCCGCACCAGCTTTAAATCTTACAGGTGGCTCCATGATTGGTTCTAGGGATAAAACAAACGTGCCCCAATGCATTCCAATCACTTTTTTACTCTTTAAATTTTTTGCAACCTCTAAAGCTTCTTCTGGATTTGTGTGATAAACCGACTTATCTTTATAAGGCATTATTGGATAAAAATTATAGGCACCAATATTTATAAATGTAAGATCAATTGGACCATACTTATTACCTATATCTTTATAAATATTTCCTACTCCAGTGTCACAACCAAATAATAACTTTATATCTTTATATTCGATCAAAAAATTTCCCCATAAAGTTTTATTAGTATCTGTTAGACTTCTTTTTGACCAATGCACAGCAGGTAAAAAAGTAATTTTTAAATTTTTATTTATTTCAATTTTATCATACCAGTCCATTTCATTCACATTGCTATAACCATTTCTGGTAAAATATTTACCAAGTTTTAATGGAAGTAAAACTTTAGAATTTTTAAAAGGAAATCTCCGGATTGTCATCATATCTTGATGATCATAATGATTATGGGTGAGTAAAAAAATATCTGTTTGTGGAATTTCGTTTAATTTTAGTGCTGGTTCGGTAAATCTCTTAGGTCCAAAAATTAGCGGCCCAGCATTTTTTGAAAATACTGGATCTGTAATAATTGTTGTTTCACCAAGCTTAATTAAAAATGTTGCATGGCCAATCCATGCTACATAATCGTCTTCTTGAAATTTTTTTAAGTCTGTTAAAACTTTCTCTTTTTCAATAACATGTTCTTTGGGAATTGTCATATCAAGCTTTTTTTTCTCTCTATTAAAAATTTTGAAGGACCATTTAACATTAGGATCTGGTTTTGGTGAACCCTCAGGATTTCTAAAAGTACCGTCTGGTAAATGGTGATAAGGTTTTTTTTCCACTAAAACTAATTTTTTTTATTGTAAGTTTTTATAATTGTCTCCTCTAAAGTTCTACTTATTATTATGGTACCTTTTTCATTTGGATGTATACCATCACTTAGATTAAACTCGGGCTTCATGGCCACTCCCTCAAGTAAAAAAGGAATAAACACTATTTTAAATTTTTTGGCTAGATCAGGAAAAATTTTGTCAAATTTTTTTTTATAAGAAAAACCATGCGAGGTTGGAGCAATCATCCCAGCTAGGATAATTTCGATATTTTTATCTTGAGCAATTTTTATAATTTTTTCTAAATTACTTTTTGTTTCTTTTGGCTGGATGCCTCTTAACATGTCATTAGCCCCTAAGCATAAAATTATTAGATCTATATCTGGCTCACTTAAAGTCCAATCAGCTCTATTTAATCCACCTGATGACGTACTACCAGAAACACTGCCATCAATAATCTCAATATTATAACCCTTTGCTTCTAAATTCTCTTCTAAAACAACTGGTAAACTATTGTCATCAGACAAACCATAACCAGCCATCAAACTATCACCAAATAATACAATCTTTTCGATTGCATATGCATTAATGGTTAGTAGACAGATAATAATTATTTTAATAATAAAACTTTTGTTCATGAGTACTCTTCTTAAATTAAAAAAGATAAATCTTAAATACCAAACTGGTAAAGACAATATTAGTGTTTTAAAAGATATAAATTTGACCACAAAAAAAAAAGAAACTATTTCAATAGTAGGTGAAAGTGGTTCAGGAAAAACAAGTTTAATCATGTTAATTGGTGGTTTAGAGCGTCCAACTTCAGGCAAGATATACTTTCAAGACCACGAAATTACAAAATTAAGTGAGGATGAAGTATCAAAAATCAGAAAAAAAAATATTGGTATAATTTTTCAGTCTTTTTATCTAATCCCAAATTATACAGCCTTAGAGAATGTAACCTTAATTCTTGAATTGAATAAATTTAAAAATCCTGAAAAAGAAGCAAAATCTCTTTTAGATAGATTTGGCTTAAAACATCGACTAAATAATTTACCCAGTCAGTTATCTGGAGGAGAACAACAGCGTGTCGCTATCGCAAGAGCTATTGCTATGAAGCCAGAGCTAATTCTAGCTGATGAACCTACAGGAAATTTAGATACAGAAAATTCCGATATGATTTCTAAAATTTTATTTAGGTATGTTAAAGAGGAGGGTTCCTCATTAATTATGGTAACACACGACCCGAAACTTGCTAACCGCGCAAGCAGAAAAATTAAAATTAAAGATGGAAAAATTAAATAATTTTTATCAATACAAGTTTATCTTAATATATGCTCTGAGAGATTTAAAAAGGAACTATAAAAAAATCTCTAGTATAATCATCACTCTGTTCATCAGTCTTTTTATATTAAGTGCAATATTTACTATTGAGGATAGTTTAAAAAAGGAACTCAAAGAAAATGCTAAAGAGCTTTTAGGTGGAGACTTAGAAATTGATTATAACAGAAATCAAGGAAATATAGATTTATTAAATAAAGTTGAAGAGTTTACAACTATATCAGAGATGGTTGAATTCAGCACAATGCTTTCGACAACAAATCGAAAGAAAAATAAATCTTTATTTACTAGAATAAAAACAGTTGACCAAAAGTATCCTTTATATGGTGAAGTAACCTATGAACCTGCTGATGCTTATGAAAGAATGCAAACTGAGCCTTATACAATTTTAATTAATGAGAGTTTATCAAAAACCTTAAATATCAAAACAAATGAAATTGTAAAAATTCAAGATCAAGAATTTCTTGTTATTGGTAAGGTAAGATCTGTTCCAGATGTAAGTGGATTTGTGACTTTTGGAGATTGGGTTTTAACAGGTAAACAAACTTTAGATATCTTAAAACTTAACGGAATAGGAAATTTTTTAAATTATGAATATAAAGTAAAATTTAATACCAATGATAATCCAGAAATAATCATAAAAAAAATCGAAAGTATTTTTAAAGATGATCAAAAGGTAAAAATTAGATATCCAGAAAATGCAGCAAGTGGATTAAAAAGAGTAATTGGTAACTTTTCACAATTTTTATCCCTTGTCTCAATAAGTGCGATGCTTATTGCTGGTATTGGTATTGCTAATACTCTTTTGTCTTTTATAAATCAAAATAACTTGTCTATAGCAGTAAGAAAGGCCTTAGGTTTCTATTCCGGTAATATTAAAAAACTTTATTATCTTCAATTGGTAATATTATTATTTATAATTACTATTTCAGCATATTTAAGTAGTTTATTAATTGTGCCATTAGCAGACAAATATTTGTCAAGTAGCTTTGGACTTAAGATAAATTTATTTTTTTCTTTTTTTAATTTTTTAAAAATATTTTTAATAGGTTTATTAGTTTTGATAATTTTTTCGATTCCTACAATTAGTTCTATCGATCAAGTCAAAGCTTCAAGTCTATTTAGAAATGTATTCCAAAACTTACAATTTTATTATTCAAAAAAATTAATTGGCATGAGTATTATAATGTTATCGATTTTGATTTTAATATTCACTTATAGATCAGAAAATTTTGTTTATAGTCTTGGGTATTTTGGGGCATTTTTTATTTGTTTGATTATCTTTTTTTTACTTTCAAAGTTAATCATATTTTCTCTAAAAAAGTTTAAATTTAATTCAAGCACTCCTTTGAAAGTATCTATTAAAAATATTACACAATCAAAAAGTATTACACCTATTACAATTATGTCTTTAGGCCTTGGTGTTACATTACTTTTGACTTTGGCATTAGTTGGAACTAATTTTAAAAGAGAGATAGCAAAATCAATACCTGACATCGCTCCTGATTATTTTTTTGTGGGCATTCAAAATGGAGAGCGTGAAAAGTTTGAACAAAGAATTTTATCAATGGATCCTGGTGCAAATATTGAAATTGTGCCAATGGTTTCTTCAGGAATAGTGAAAATTAATGGTATAAATCCAAACACATATATTACACCTGAAAATGATAGTTATTGGGTTATTGGCAGTGAACGGAGATCATCTTGGACAAAAGAAGTTCCTGAGGATAATCTAATTATTGATGGTAAGTGGTGGGATTTGTCTAAACCAAATCAACTTCAGATATCATTAGACGCTAAGGTTGCAAAAGATTTTAATATTAAATTAGGGGATATATTTACTTTAAATATCTATGGTAGAGAAATTGATGGTGAAATAGTCAACTTTAGACAAGTTGATTATAGAGATCTAAATATAAATTTTGCAATGCTTTTTAACCCTGACTTTGCAAAAAATATTCCTCACGAATATTTAGCAACCACAAAGTTCTATAATTTAAATAAATTTGATGAAACAAAAATGCTTGAAATTTTCCCTAGTTTATCAATGATTAAAATTGCTGATTATTTAAATAAAGTAACTAATGTTTTAAATAAAGTTTTCATAGCAGTTATTGTCATTTCAACAGTCACTATCGTCATTGGTTTAATTGTAATATCAAGTGCAATAATGGTCCAAGGAAAAGTAAGAGAATACCAAAATTTGGTTTTTAAAATTTTAGGTTTTTCAAGAAAAGAGATTGTTTTTTCTTCGCTGATTGAATTTATGATTATTTTTATATCTGTAATAATGATTGCAGTTTTGTTTGCTGTAGTTGGTTCAAAATTTATTATTGAAAATATATTTGAGTTATTCTGGAAGTTTGATCTTAAAGTTTTGATTTATCTTGGTTTATCCATTGGTTTAGTAACGTTGGTATTAATATTATTAACTAATATTAAATATTTAAATCCAAAGGTTTATCCTCTTATAAGAAATCAATAATCACTAAGATCTATTTAGCCTTCTCCATCAGCCAAAGGTTATCACTCGCCAAAAAGTAAATTTTTCCATTTTTTGGATGAACCTGGATATCTCTAATTCGTCCGATCTCATCTTTAAAAATTACATCTTCTTTTATGTTGGACAAATCATTGAAGATTAGTTTTCTTAAGGATTGATCTTTTAATGATGTAATTAAAGCATGACCATTCCATTCATTAAATTCGTTTCCTTCATAAATTGTAATTGCACTTGTTGCAATTGAAGGCACCCAATACTGGATTGCTTTTGTAAAGCCAGGTTTCCATTTTGGACCAATAGGAAAGCCAGAATAATTTTTTCCTCCCCAGCCTAATATTTTCCAACCATAATTTTCACCTTTTTTTACTTCACCAAACCAATCACCACCTTTGGCACCATGGTTGCTCATATAAATTTTACCATCGTATGATGATAAAGTTAGACCTTGAGGATTTCTGATACCAATTTGATAAATTTCAGGTAGCCAATCTGGCTTATCTACAAATTTAGGATTGTCATTTGGAATACTTCCATCAAGTTTAATTCTTATAATACTCCCAGGATGTTTTGAGGGGTCTTGGGCAATCATGCCTTTACCTCTTTCACCGGCAGAGGCAAATAAGTGATTATCTTTGATCGCTAACCTTGAACCAAAATGATAACCAGAATCAATAGGAGGTTCAGCTTGAAAAATATTTTTAAAATTTAATTTTTTTTCATCAAAAATAGCTTTAGCAATAGAGGTACTTGTTTTGCCATTACCTCTGTTTTCAGAATATGAAACATAAATAAAATTATCTTTATATAAAATATCTAAAAGACCACCTTGTCCATGTTCTAGAAAATTTAGGTTATGATCAACTTCAACAGCTTTTTTTTGGAGTATATCTATGATCTTAATTTTTCCACTTTTTTCAGTAATAATTAGTTCTTTATTATTTAAAAAAGACGAACCCCATGGGTCGTTAAGAGCAACTAATTTTTTGAATTTTAAATTTTGAGCAAATAAATTAGTTGAAAAAAATATAAAAAATATAATTACAAAAAAAAGCTTTTTCACCTTATGAAAGTTTAGATCTTCCACCATCTACTGCAATAATTTGACCTGTTATCCAAGAGCTATCTTCAGTGATTAAAAATCTAGCTAAAGAGGCAGAGTCTTTTCCCTCTCCCAATCTTTTTAAAGGATGGGCCTTTGCAATACCATCTGCTAGGGCTTTATTCTTTAACATGGGCTCAGCAATTTTTGAATTGGTTAAGCTTGGCGCAATACAATTCACTCTTATGTTTGGAGCAAATTCAGCTGCAAGTGAAACTGTTAAACCCTCAACAGCTGCTTTTGTTGATGCAATAATTGCGTGATTGGTAAATCCTCTTTGAGCAGCAACAGTTGAAAATAAAACTATTGAGCCCTTATTTTTTTTCAAACTGTCTTGATAACCCTTAATAACTTCAACCGCAGAATAAAGATTTAATTTCATACATTTTACAAAATCTTGTTCTGTTACCATTCTCACAGGTTTTAAGTCAATTGACCCAACACAATAAGCAACACCTTTTACATCAGAAATATCATTTTTAACTTTTTCTATAAATCCCTCTTCCAAAACATCTGCGATAGTAAAAGGACACCCTAATCTCTCTGAAATATTTTTAACCTCGTTTTCATCTCTACCTACTAAATGTACACTATTTCCAGAATTTACTAATTGTTCAGCCAAGCTTGATCCGATTGAACCTGTCGCACCAAAAATAAGATATTTTTCTGACATAAAAAATTTAATTAGTTATATTTAATTATGAAGTTATTTTTTATACTGGGCAATCAATTATTTCCATCAAAATACCTAGACCGCTTCAAAAAAGACCACCTTTTTTTCATGGCTGAAGATTACGAGCTTTGTACTTATGAAAAACATCATAAACAAAAAATTCTTCTATTTTTATCATCAATGCGATCTCACGCAGATGTACTTAAAAAAGATAAATTTAAAATAGAATACTCAAAAATAGAGGATAAAGAATTTAAGGAAAGTTATTTTAAAAAGCTTAAAAAATTAATTAGCACAAAAAAGATTAAGGAAATATCCAGTTTTGAAGTTGAGGATAAGTTTTTTGAAAAAAAAATTAATCAATTTGTTAATAAAGAAAAAATAAAATGGAATATTATCCAGACGCCAATGTTTTTAAATTCAAGAGAGGATTTTAAAAAATATTTATCTAAATCCAAAAAACCATTTATGGCAACTTTCTACAAAGATGTCAGAAAAAAATCTGGAATATTAATGGGTGCTGATGGGAATCCTACAGGAGGTAAGTGGAGTTTTGATGAGGATAATAGAAATAAATTACCAAAAAATATTTCAATCCCAAAATTTCCAAAAATAAATGAAACTTCTCATACTAAAAAGCTAAAACCTATTGTTGAAAAGCTATTTAAGGATCATCCTGGCAGTACCAAAAATTTCTGGTTTGCTACAGAACACAATGATGTTTTGAAGCTTTTAAATTTTTTCATTAAAGAAAAATCAAATTTATTTGGTGATTACGAAGATGCAGTTGATCAAAAAGATAATATTTTGTTTCATAGTGCACTAAGTCCATATGTAAATTTAGGTCTTATAACTCCAGAATTTATAATTAAAAAAATTTTAGAATTCCATAAAAGTAAAAAGATAAGACTAAATTCTTTAGAGGGATACGTTCGTCAAATAATTGGTTGGAGAGAATTTATGAGAGGAATTTATCAAAGTTATTCTAGTGAAATGGAGACAGGAAATTTTTTCAAACAAAATCGTAAGATGAAAAAATCCTGGTATGACGGCACTACTGGATTACCACCATTGGATTATGCAATAAAGAACGCATTAAATCATGGATGGTCTCATCACATTGAAAGACTTATGATTTTATCAAACATAATGAACCTTTGTGAGATCAAACCCACTATTGTTTACAAGTGGTTTATGGAAATGTTTGTGGACTCCTCAGATTGGGTGATGGTTCCAAATGTTTATGGAATGGGATTGTTTAGTGATGGTGGAATATTTGCAACTAAACCATACATTTGTGGATCAAGTTATTTTATGAAGATGATGGATTTTAAGAGGGGTGATTGGTGCAATATAATGGATGGGCTTTATTGGAGATTTATAGATCGAAATAGAAAGTTTTTTTTAAAAAATCCAAGGCTTTCAATGATGGTGAGAATTTTCGATAAGATGAAAACTGATAGAAAAAAATTGATTTTGTCAGCTGCAGATAAATTCATTAAAGAAAATACAATTTAGTGAAAAAAGAAAATTTACCAATTAAAGTTTGTCCAATATGTCAAAGGCCATTTAAATGGAGAAAAAAATGGAGACTTAATTGGGAAAAAGTTAAGTATTGTTCAAAAAAATGTTCATCAAAAAAATAAAAAATTTTTGTAAATATTCAATTTTATTTTTATTAATAATTCTTGCAAACAACGCTCGTGCAGAATTTTTTGAGGATCTATCAAAAATTATTGAGAATAATGAAAAAAGACTGAGCTATGGTATTTCAGTGACAGATTTTAATATGGATGGAAATAATGAGTTTTTAGTCACAGGTTTTGGTTTTCCGAATTTAGCGTTATCTTTTCAAGATGGAAAATTGAAGAATATAAACCAACAAAAAATTTTTTCAGATATTTCAAAGAAAACCATTGGAGTTGCTGCATGTGATATTGATAAAGATGGCTTTGAAGAAATCTACTTTTTAAATACCGATACATATAGTGGAGTTAAAAAATATTCAGACAGATTATTGGATATAAAAGATAATAATTATTTTGATTTATTTGAATTAGAAAAAAATAAAGAAAATCTAAATTTAACAGCAGGAAGATCTGTTGTTTGTGTAGATAGAAAGGGAGATGGCGAATATGGAATTTATGTTGCAAACTACGGAGGACCAACAAGGTTTTATGAGATTGAAAATGAACTTATCAAAGATAAAGCTGAGAATTTAAATCTGGATAATATTACTGGTGGAAGAGCAGTTGTATCTGGGCATATCTTGACAGAAAGAGCCGATATCTTTGCGGCTAATGAGAGAGGAGCAAATTTTCTTTTTAAAAATAATAATGGAAATTTTGATGATGTTGCATTTGATTATAGAGTAGATGATGCAATCCAAAATGGACGGGGTACAGCTTTATCAGACATATATTATCGTGGTAGATTGGATATTTTAAGTGGTAATTGGCTTGGATATCACAGAGCTTGGGTCCTGGAGAATAATGAATTTAAAGACATTGGAAATAAAGATTTTGATGAACCCTCTAGAATAAGAACAATTATTTCTGCAGATTTTGATAATGATGGTTTTGATGAAGTTTTCATGAACAATATAGCAGAACCAAATAAGTTATTTCGTATTAAAGATAATGGAAAATTTGAGCAGATAAATTTTCAGGTAGGACTCGAAGCTAATGGATATGGAACTGGTGCTGCAGTCGCGGATATAGATAATGATGGAATTTTAGAATTATTAGTTTCTCGTGGTGAAAGTAAAGCACAAACATTAACTTTGTATAAAGCAAAAGTTGATAAAGGAAGTAAATACTTAAGGATTAAACCATTAAATAAGTATGGTGCGCCAGCAAGAGGAGCCACTGTTACCTTAATAACTAATCAAAGAAAACATTCAAAAACAATTGATGCAGGATCTGGTTACTTATGCCAAATGGAACCTGTGGCACATTATGGAATTAGAAAAAAAGAAAAAAATTTTAAAATAGAAATTAGATGGACTAATGGAAGTAAAGAAATGATTGATATAAAGAGACTAAACCAAACAATTACTATAAGGCAGAAATGAAAAAAACAGTTAATATATTTTTAATTGTATTTTTAATATCATTTCAGCTTAAGTCGTTTGCTGGAGAAAAAAATTATCACAAGGAGCTTATTACTGATTGGTCTAGAATATTCCCAGATAAAAATAGAAATGCCGCAGGTCCAAAATTTTTTAAATACATCATAGATAAAAAAATAACTTACAAAGACTTTGTTGAATTTAACAAATTATATTGTGCAGTTTCTGGATCTTTAATTGACCCAAATAGTGACTCAGAATTCTTATTTATAAAAGAAAGTAAAACGAACGAAAAAATTTGTGGAAACTATTATAGGTGTTGTGTTCCATGTTCGTGTGATCTTATGAAGTATTCTGAAGCCCAAAAGATGAAACATAAATTTGAGGATGGTTTTAAAGAATTCTATGTTTTAACAATAAAAAATCCTTGTTCTAAAAAAGATTTTCCCAATAGAGTAAATAAAGATTATTTTTGTAATGGTGAAAAAATCAACAAATCAGAAGTGTATAGTCTTAACGATCGAATAGTAATAGGTTTATTGCACAATGGAAAAAATTGTGCAAAAGATGAGATAGACTTTGTAAAAAGTCATCAAGTGACGGGTAGATATTGTGAGTTGAGAAATAATACACCTTTAGAAAATTTAGATGCTGGTATGGGTGATATTTTCATAAAACTAGCAAGATAATAAATTTTAAGAAAAACTTTTAGATTGAACATAATTATTTTACAACACATCAAAATTGAAGATCCGGGTTATTTAAAGGATTTAATGATGGCTGATGGATTTAATCTTACTACAATTGAATTAGATGAGGGTCAAAAAATTCCAACAAATTTGAATGAATTCGATGGAATGTTTTGTATGGGAGGTCCGATGGATACTTATATGGAAAAAGAATTTCCTTGGTTAATTGAGGAAAAAAAAAGAATTAAAGAATTTGTTATTGATTTAAAAAAACCATATTTAGGTTTTTGTTTAGGTTGTCAGTTATTAGGTGAAGTTGTTGGAGGTAAAATTGTTAAATCAAGGCCAGCAGAGATTGGAATGATGGATATCAATTTCACCCAAGAAAAAAATAAAGACAATTTATTCTCAAAATTTCCTGACCAAATTAAAAGTTTACAATGGCATTCTTACGAGGTCCAAGAAATAGAAAATAATAATGATGTCACTTTATTAGCGTCATCTCCAATTACTAAATATCAAATTTTTAAATATCAAGATCATGCTTATGGTATCCAATTCCACATTGAGATAAAAGACACGACTGTAAAAGAGTGGGGATGTGTACCAGAATATAAAAAAGCCCTTGAAGATCAGTTAGGAAATGGAGCGTTAGAAAAATTTGATCAATCTGCTAAAGATAATATGACAGATATGAATAATTATTCTAAGATTCTTTATAATAACTTTAAAAAACTTTTATGAATAATAAAATTTTTGAGTGGGCAGGTGTTATCACTGCAATAATGTACTCATTATTTGTGGCTATGAACATTGGTATAGAGTTTTTTGGTTTTTGTTTACTACTTATATCTGCAATTCTAATTGGAATTTGGGCTTATCGAGGTGGTCATAGAGGAATATTATTTTTACAATTCTTTTATGCAACAGCCGGGATTATTGGCATGTTTAGATGGTTTTAGTTAAGTGTTGAAATAATTTTTGGAATATAATTTTTAAAGTTAAAGAAACCTTTATTACAATATTGCCAAGAGTTTTGATCAAGTTCTCTATAAAGAAAATTGATTTTAAAAGTATTTGAATTCAAATAATCTAAATTTTCTCCAACAGTTGGATACAACCCGACTGCTTTTTCTATCTTTTTAATTTCGCTAATATCTATAACTTCACAATCAATAGATTGATTTTTAAATCTTTGTTCCTGGTCTTGAATAAGTGAAGACTTAAATTTTAGAACTTTTTCACTAAGTTTGATGCATCTATTTTCATTTTTATTCGAAATTATATAAAATTTTTTAAATTTATTATTTTGAAAATCACTTGTTTCAAAACAGAGGTTATTCTCGAATATTATCAAATTATTTTGATCAATATTTTCTGGATTAATAAAATCCTGATTTAAAATTGAGTATTTCTTTTCAGAAATCTTGGGTGGAGCATTTTCATTTAATTTAATATTACTAAATCTATTATTAGTAAATTTTTTGATATTCCACTCACTTGCTAAATAATGTTTTCCCTGTGTTTGAACACCTGCAACCCATCTCCACCCAAGAGTGTTTGATGCAGCGTCTCCATCATAAAGATGTTGCATAAAAAATTCCGCACCCAATTGCCATGGCAAATTTAGTGTAAAAATCCAAATACTGGCAAACCACATTCTAGTATGATTATGCAAATAATTATTTTCTTTGAGTTCGTTGACCCAATAGTTAAAGCACTCAACATTTGTTTTTCCCTCAATCGCGGTTTTATAATTTTGATTGTTTTGAAAATCCCCTTTAATCTTTTTTAATTCAATTAAAAAATCTGTCCAAACACTGGGTCTTAATTCTAACCAACCTTTCCAATATGTACGCCACAATACTTCTTGAATAAATTTTTCATTTTTTGCAAATGAAAATTTATCAAGAGATTTTTTGATAACTTCTTTTTCATTAATAATACCGTGAGTAATATATGGAGATAAACAAGAAATATTAGACCTGTTATCAGGTCCATAATCAAAGTTTCTAAGTTTTGAATATTCTGAGAGATTGTTTTCCACAAAATAATTTAGTTTGTCTAAGGCCTTAGCCCTTGAAGCTTCAAAATTCATTTTTAATTATTTCGATTTTTTTTTCTTTAGACCTAATTTATCGCTATGTCTTAATCTCAAGATTACAATAGCACCTGCAATTAAAACTATTGCTACCGCCTCATATACTAACGCACTTGGATCCATTTCTTTTCCTTGTAAAATAATAAATCGTGCTAATGCTGTAATAGCTATAAGTAGTGGTAATGTAATACTTATAGATTGCTGGTTCCAAAAAACTCTTACCATCGCTAGCACTTCTAAGTAAAGAAACATAAGCAGCAAATCAGCTAAGGTAACCGATCGATTTTCAAACATTTTATAAATCTCTATTCCAACTGCAATTACAGTGCTTACCAGAATGATACACATTAGAAGAAGTTGTAGGTTTTTAGCTATCTTTTCCATTATTTATCTTTACTAAATGGTAACCATTTTTCAAATACTGATTTTGAGGAACCATCATACGGAATTGAATAAGAATATGGATTTGGACTTGTCAACACTTCAATCCCTTTTGAAAAGACGAATATAAAAACAATTACAAAAACGAGCACCATTATCTTAAAGGGGTCAAAATTTTTTGTTTTAAAAACGCTGGCAGAATTTTCCTCAGCTCTATGAAAATGTTTAAATGTCAAATATACCGCAAATATTAATCCAATGTGGGCTAAAAAAAGTCCAGTCCACCCAAATACAAAAGTTGTATATGAGAATACGTACAAACTAAAAACAGTAGTCCAGATAAAACTTAACACCAATAAAATTTGCAATCTTACTGTTTTAGGTAATGATCTAAGATCATTTTTGCTATCATCAAACAAAATGTTTGCTGTATCTTTCATCCAATTTTTAAACGATTCCATAAATTTAAATTAAGTTTTTTTCAAAAATAAACAATCCCCAATTTGTCACCGAATAATTAGCTAGTTTCTTAACTTTTTTTTGTGAAAATTTATAAATTTCTCAACATTAGATTTAATAAATGATTTATTTTCCTCAAACGAAACTTTTTTCATTGAGTAAGCATTGCTTTTTGTCATTCTTGATTGAATTGTAACATTGCCTTTATAAAGTTTAAGTTTAACAGATCCATTTATTTTGTTTTTTTTCAAATCCACAATTTTTTGAAGTTTAAACCTTTCTTTTGAAAACCAATATCCATTATAGATCAATTCTGCGTATCTTGGCATTATTGCATCTTTTTTGTGCATTGTTTCTTTATCAAGCGTAACTGACTCAATCGCTCTATGTGCATGAATTAACAATGTACCTCCTGGAGTTTCATAAACTCCTCTAGACTTGATGCCTAGGAATCTATTTTCAACAAGATCAACTCTTCCTATTCCATTTTTTCCCGCCAATTGATTAAGTTTTAATAATAATTTTGCTGGTCCAAATTTTTTTCCATTAAGACCAATGGGGTCACCATTTTTAAAATTAATTGTTACATGAGTAGCTTTGTTAGGAGCTTTTTCTGGAGAAACAGTTCTTTGAAAAATAAATTCTGGTGCAGAATTTTTTGGATTTTCTAGCAACTTACCTTCAGTTGATGTATGAAATAAATTATCATCTACTGAAAAAGGAGATGCACCTTTTTTGTCTTTTGGGATAGGAATATTGCGTTTCTTCGCGTAACTAATTAAATCTGATCGAGATTTTAAATTCCATATTCTCCATGGTGCAATAATTTTGATTTTGGGACCAAAATAATGATAACCAAGCTCAAATCTTATTTGGTCGTTTCCTTTTCCAGTAGCCCCATGAGATACTGCATATGCTTTGAATTTTTTTGCGACCTTAATTTGATCCTTTGCTATAAGAGGTCTGGCGATTGAGGTTCCTAATAAATAAACACCCTCATAAATTGCATGTCCACGGATCATTGGAAATACATAGTCTTTAACAAAAATATCTTTTAAATCATTTATAATTATTTTTGTGACACCAAATTTTCTTGCATTGGAAAAAATTTTTTTTCTATTTATTTCTTGTCCGATATCTGCGGTGTAACAAATTACTTCTGCATCATAATTTTCTTGAAGCCATTTAAGAATAATAGATGTGTCCAAACCGCCTGAGTAAGCTAATACAATTCTTTTTTTTGATTTCATTAACTAGCTACAAGCTTTTTTTGCAGTGTTATATGCTTTAGTGAATCCCAATAATGAATAATGATCGATTGTTTGAGAGCCTTTTTCATTGTATCCAGTTACCATTATTCTTGAACCTTTTTTCATAATCTTGACCATAATCTTTTCTTTTTTATTACTAGTCATCCATGCAAAACCTTGTTGCTTAATATCAAATTTAAATTTATTATTTCCAGAGGTTGCTAATACAGTATTATTTTTATTAAATTCATAACCAGCAGTAGTACTGATTTCATTTGCAATTTTTTCACCAGGTCTAAATGTTACAAATAATCTAGCATCTCTTTTATTTGTTTTAGGAGATTGCAGAATTGGAGAAGACTGAGCGAAACATACTTTACCAGATGCTTCTGCTAAAACCATTGTTTCCCAGTCTTTATATTTACCAATTTTTTTTAGATCTTCTCCAAAAGATTTTGATGTGAATAAAAAAGTAAAAAGTGTAAATATGAATAAAATCTTTTTAATCATGGACATGGGTTTGGGAACATTTTTTGAATTTTATTAATCTCATTTAAAATTTCGCTTGTTAAACTTACATTTACACTTTCTATGTTTGTTTTCAACTGCTCGATTGTCGTTGCACCTATTATCACACTTGTCATAAATGGCTGAATTTCACAAAACTTCAATGACATTTGAGTAAAATCAATATTGAATTTTTGCGATAACTTATAATATTCTTCGATAGCTTTTTGACCATTTTCATTTTTATATCTTGTGAAATCTTTAAATAGTTTCATTCTAGATTTTTCTGGTAAATTATTATTTCTATATTTTCCTGTTAAGTATCCGAATGCTAAAGGCGAGTAGGCTAACAAACCACTTTTCTCCCTAACAGAAATTTCCGCAAGTCCAACTTCATAAGTTCTATTAAGTAAATTGTATGGATTTTGCACCGACATCATTTTTGGTAAATCTTTTAATTTTGATATCTCAAGAAATTTTGACAAACCCCATGCAGTTTCATTAGATAGACCAATGTATCTAATTTTACCTTGTTCAATAAATTTTTTTAAACTTTCAAGAATTTCTTCAAACGGTGTCCAATCATTATCGTTTTCGTCATGTTCATAACCATGTTTTCCAAAAAAATTTGTATTTCTCTCTGGCCAATGAAGTTGATAGAGATCGATATAGTCTGTTTTCAATCTTTTGAGACTTTCCTCTAAAGCTTCAGAAATTTTTTTTTTCCCAAAATTATAACCACCACCCCTGATATATTTGTTTGAAGTATTACCACAAACTTTTGTTGCTATAACAACCTTGTCTCTTTTTTTAGTTTTTTGAAACCAGTTACCGATTATTCTCTCTGTTTCCCCATATGTTTCTTCTCTCATCGGTATGGAATAGATTTCTGCAGTGTCCCAAAAGTTTACACCATGATCTAAAGCATAATCCATTTGCTGAAATCCCTCTTCTTGAGTATTTTGTTCGCCCCAGGTCATAGTACCGAGACAAATTGTACTCACATCAAGATCCGTATTGCCTAATTTTTTATAATTCATAGTGATTTTTAAAGTATAATTTTTTATTAATCTTTTAAGGTATCTTGAATATTTAGTAAAAGACTATATATCTATAGAAATTATGGCAACAGACAAAAAAGGTATTCTAGCAAGAGCAAGAGCAGCAGCACGTGAAACCACTGCGGTTACTGATGAGGGCTTAAGAGCCTACATGTTAAAAGTTTATAACTACATGGCGACTGGAATATTACTTACAGGAATTATAGCGTTGATAACATTTAAGATGTCAGTTGTTACTGATGCAAGTGGTTCTATTGTGGCTTTAACTGAAGTTGGAAATGCCGTTTATTTATCAGGACTTAAGTGGATAGTTATGTTAGCTCCTTTGGGTGTCGTATTTTATATGAGTTTTGGGATCAACAAAATGAGTGCATCAAAAGCTCAGACAACTTTTTGGATTTTTGCTGCTTTAATGGGTTTATCACTATCTTCAATTTTATTAGTTTACACAGGTTTAAGTGTAACAAGAGTATTTTTTATTTGTTCAGCTACTTTTGGTGCTATGAGCATTTATGGTTATACAACAAAAAGAGATTTAACTAAGTTCGGATCATTTTTGATGATGGGACTAATAGGAATTATTATTGCATCATTAGTTAATATTTTTCTAAAATCTTCAATGATGTATTTCGTGATTTCAATTTTAGGAGTTTTAATTTTTGTTGGCCTTACTGCTTATGATACTCAAAAAATAAAAAACATGTACTCTGCTAGTGATACTGGCGAGTTAATGGGTAAAAAAGCGGTAATGGGTGCTCTTACTCTTTATTTAGATTTCATTAACCTATTTATTATGCTCTTAAGACTTTTCGGTCAAAGAAGATAATTTTTTTTTAAAGTTTTTTCCAATTAGTATTTTTTAACAACAAATTAAGTTCTGAGGAATTTTTTAGTATTTTACCATTGGTATCCGTAATTAAATATTTTAAATTTTTATTTTTTGGCTTAAAGTTTTTGCAAATTTTATAAATAGCATTTTCAGCTGCATTTTTAAAAACACTAAATCCTACCTGTTTGCTTGAAATATTAAGACCGTAATCTTTCCAAGAACCCTCTGAAACCATTTTTGCATATAAATCTAATATTATTTTAAGCTCATTTTTTTCAAAAAAATGATTTTCATTAAATTTTTTTTTATCAAGATTATTAACAACCAGTCTTAAATTATTCTTCATGAGTTTTATATTTATTTATTAAACCGATTTGAAAGGCTGTAAAAATGAAAGTTATTGGAAGTAAACCCCAAACTTTAAAGTTGACCCAAAATTCCTCAGATTGTGTTCTCCAAACTAATTCATTTAAAATAGCAAGTCCAAAGAAAAAGTATATCCATCTTTTACTTAACAATTCCCAACCTTCGTTTGTAAGCGGTATTGATTTTCCCATTAATTTTTTTAACACAGGTTCATTTGTAAAATACCTTCCAAATATTAAAGCCAGACCAAATAAAATATTAATGATTGTTGGCTTGATGTAAATAAAAACTGGGTTATCAAAATAAATTGTAAGGCCACCAAAAAAAGTAATTAATATTCCACTCAACAAAGGAACTTTGGGTATTTTTTTTTCTAAAAACCAAACAATCGCTAATGCTATAATTGTCGCAATTATAAATGGTGGAATGGCTACTCTTAAATCTTTTCCACTATCGTAATAGTAGTAAAAAAAAATTACTAAAGGTCCAAAATCAGTAAGAAACTTTAAAAAAGATTTATTCACTGGAAGAATATTAACATAAATAATATTTTCACAAAAACTATAAATTTTTCTTATTGATTTTTATTTTTAAATACCCATACTAATCTCAATGGCAATTCAAAAAGCTAAATTTTCAATAGGCGATATTGTAAAACACAAACACTTTGAGTTTAGAGGTGTGATTTATGATGTAGATTTTGAGTTTAATAATTCTGAGGAATGGTATCAATCTATACCTAAGAATGTTAGACCAAGAAAAGATCAACCATTCTATCATCTGTTAGCTGAAAATGATGAAATAACTTATGAAGCCTACGTGTCAGAGCAAAATTTATTGACCGATGACTCTGATGAGCCAATCAAACATCCATTAATTGAGGAAATTTTCTCTGGTAAAAAAGGTTCAAGCTATTTTAAGCCGTCAAATTAAGTAAATTCACTTTTTAAACACATTTAGCTCAAATCTTTGTCACAGGGCATTGTTAAGTTTAATTAATTCTGATCAAGAGTGTTAAATTTTACCCTTCGTTATTATCTCCCTCTACATTCTTGATCAGATAATTATTTCGTACTAAATAACCCTAATATTTATTTTAAAAATAAAATTTTATGTTTCAATTACTAGAACCTAATAGAATTTTTTCTATAACTTCTAAAGCACCAAAATACGTTTTATTATTATTTATTTTGGTAGTCTCTATAGGTTTAACTGAGGCTCTAATTCTCTCACCAGAAGATTACAAACAAAGTCACTCTGTAAGAATAATGTATGTTCATGTTCCCGCGGCATGGATCTCACTAGGTATCTTTTCTACTATTACTATTCTTTCTATCGTTGGCTATATATTTAAAATTAAAAATTTCTTTTTAATTTCAAAGAGTTTGGCTCCTTCAGGATTTGTTTTTAATGTAATTGCTCTTGTAACAGGTTCTATTTGGGGAAAGCCCACGTGGGGAACATGGTGGGCGTGGGATGCCAGAATTACATCTATGTTAATATTGGCATTATTTTATTTGATGTATTTAATTGCTTGGAGAATTTATGAAGATAAAGAACAAGTTTTTAAGGTAACCTCAATTATTACAATTTTAGGAATAATAAATGTTCCTATAATTAAATATTCTGTAGACTGGTGGAACACACTTCATCAGCCAGCATCAATTAATATATTATCAAAATCTACTATTCATTCTTCGATGCTCGTTCCTTTACTAATTATGACTGCGGCATTTGCCCTATTCTCATTGCTAATTTTTTTAATGAAATATAATACAGAACTGATAAAAATTAAAAATAAGGGTTTAGACAGATTATGATAAGTGAAATTTTTTACATGGACGGATACGGAATTTATGTTTGGGGTTCATTTGCTTTTACTTTTTTAAGTTTTATGTCATTGTATCTGGTAATTAAAAATCAATATGAAAGAGAAAAAAACAAGTTTATTGTTAAATTTGGAAACCTAAACTCTGAAAGAGCTGCCTCTGCTAGACTACAAAGAATTAATAGAGAGATTCTATCCAACACTTCAACTATTTAACTTTTAAACCATGTATGGTCGTAAAGTTAAACTAAGATTTTTTTTTATATTCTTAATCGCTGTTACATTAAGTTTAACGATATTCCTTATTCTAAAATCATTAGAGGAAAATGTTGTATATTTTAAATCTCCATCTGAAATAAAAACTTTATCTGAAATGCAGCAGAAAAAGATTAGAATTGGGGGAATGGTAAAAACTGACTCAATTTCTATTGTAAATAAAGAATTAAGTTTTGTTATTACAGACTTTAAAAGTGAAATTAATGTTGTTTACTCAGGATTAATACCCAATCTTTTTGAAGAAGGTAAAGGTGTTGTTGCAGAGGGATTTTTAAAAGATGAGAATTTTTTTTCAGCAACGAAAATCTTAGCTAAACATGATGAAAATTATATGCCACCTGAAGTAAAGGCTGCTTTAGAGGAGAAATAAATTGTCGAGTTTAATTGGATATTATTCTTTAATCTTTGGTGTCGGTGTTTCAATTTTAGTTATATTTTTTTCAATTAAAAATTTTAATGATACTCAGAAGTTAGATACTAAAGTAATATCCTTAGTATTCTTACAACTTTTATTTGTAATAATAAGCTTCTGTTGTTAGTTTTAACATTATTTATATTTGTCTTTTTACTGAGGTCAAAAAATCAACCAAAACAATATAAAATTTTAACTTTATTATTCCAGCAGATAATAATAGTTGGTTTTTTTATTTTTCTAATACAAACCTCCAATCCTTTTAATCATGTTTTTCCAGTTCCAAAAGAGGGATTAGGTTTAAATCCTATATTGCAAGATCCTGCATTAGCAATTCACCCGCCGATTTTATATTTAGGCTATGTTGGAACTTCCATAATTTTTTCCTCAGCACTAGCAGCAGTTTGCTCCAATAATATTACAAAAATATGGGCATCACATATCAAAAAATGGGTTTTAGTTTCTTGGATTTTTTTAACTTTAGGAATTTTACTTGGATCCATTTGGGCTTACTACGAGTTAGGATGGGGAGGTTTTTGGTTTTGGGATCCAGTTGAAAATGTATCTTTAATGCCATGGTTTGCATTAACAACACTATTACATTGTGTATTAGTTTTAGAAAAAAAGCTTATTCTTACCTCGTGGGTTGTTGTGTTATCAATTGCAACTTTTACCCTAAGTATGTGTGGTACTTAGAGGTTTGTATATTCTAATATTTTTATTTATTTTGATATTCTTATCTTTTTTTATATTTTTAATTTTTCATAAAAGTGAAAACAACAATTCCAAAACTTTCTACTTATTAAGTAAGGAAACATCAATTCTAGTTAATAATTGGTTTATGATGTATTTTTTATCTGTTGTTTTAATTGGAACAATTTATCCAATATTTTTAGAGGTTATTTCATCTCAAAAAATATCTGTAGGTCCACCATTTTTTAACAAATTGATCCTACCATTTTTAATCCCATTTATGTTAGCGATGGCAATAGGACCTAAATTAAAGTGGATTAAATCAGATATTGAAGACAAAATTTATTTAATTTCATTTTTTGTAATTTCTTTAATTTTATCAATATTGATAATTAGAAATTTAGATATTAATTTTCTTTACAATACTATTCTAATTACAGCAGCTTTTTATTTATTTTTTATAACTCTTAGAGATTTTTTTCACAGAAAATATAGAAACCTGTCGCAAATTACTGCTCATTTTAGTTTTAGCATTTTGATACTTAGTATTTTATTTAATAATATTTTTTCATCTGAAGTTATTACAAATTTAAAAATTAATGAAACTTACCAAGCTCAAAATTTGAAGATTAATTTTGAGAGCATTGAGCAAGAAAATAAACAAAATTTTAAAGCAATTAAAGGTAAGTTTATTGTAGAGGATCAAAGTGGATTAATTGAGGTTATGCAACCTGAACTAAGAATATATAATCAACCAAATATTGTTACAAGTGAAGCAGACATCAAAACTAATATATTCACTGATAAATTTATGACAATGAATTACGTCCAAAATCAAGATTATTTTAATATTCGTTATCAAGTAAAGCCATTCATGATTTGGATTTGGATTTCCACAATTCTATTGTGTCTTAGTGGCTGTTTATCTTTAATTAGAAAAAAATATGAAAACTAAAATTTTTCCAATATTTTTAATTTTTACATTCTCAATAATTTTCTTTGTTTTTTACAAAGGTTTACAAAATACAAATGTTTATACACCTACAATAAAATCAGAAATTAAAATTCCAAATTTTGACGCAAAAGAGTTTTTTTCAAAAGACAAAATAAATTCAGATCAGATATTTATAGGAAGTGATTATTATTTATTAAACATTTGGGCTTCGTGGTGTGTTCCTTGCAAAGAGGAACATAAGTATTTAATGGATTTAAGTAAAAAAGAGAATATCAAAATTATTGGTCAAAACTATAAAGATAATTTTGAGAATGCAAAAAATTTTTTGATAAATTTAGATAACCCATACGACTTAATTTTTTTAGATAATGATGGTACAATAGCAATTGAATGGGGTGCATATGGGGTACCTGAAACCTTTTTAATTCAAAACAATAAAATAATAAAAAAAATAATTGGTCCATTGAATGAAAAATTACTTTTTGAGATAAAAGAATTGACACAATGAATATTTTAAAATTTTTAGTTTCTGTGATTTTTTTGATTTATTGTTTTTCTTCTGATTTAAAAGCCAAAAACTTAGAAATTGAAATAACAAAAAATTTAAGATGTTTAATTTGTCAAGGACAATCAGTGTACGATTCAGATTCTGAATTTGCTAATAGTTTAAAAATTTTAGTAGAAAAAAAATTAAATGAAGGCTTAGACGAAAAACAAATTTATGCTTATCTTAAAAATAAATATGGAGATTGGATTCTGTATGATCCAGGATTCAGTAAAAATACCTATTTTCTTTGGTTATTACCTATATTGATGTTCATATTTGGTGGTGCAATAATACTCAGGAAAGTTATATTAAAAAAAAAAAAATTATGAATTATCTAAGAATTTGTTATTTGGTATTATTGTCTTTTTTAATTTCTTCATCAATCTTTGCTGAAGAAACTAAAGTAGGTAATGATAATACAAAGTTTAATATTTATTCAGGCATGTTTGACTTTAGTGATAATGGAAAGAGGTCAACTCTAATCGGATTTCAACATCAAAATACAGATCTAAATAGAGATACTTTTCTCGGTAATCTTTCTCCTATAACAGGATTTATGTTTACTGCTGATAGCGCAGCTTATCTGTATACTGGTGTGCAGGCTCAATATTCCTTAGGAGCATTAAATATTATACCAAGTTTTACCCCAGGACTTTATAACAAGGGAGATGGAAAAGATCTTGGGCATCTATTAGAATTTAAAAGTGAAGTTCAGATTTCTTTAAATTTATTCCAAAATACCCAATTAGGCTTATCATATAATCATTTGTCCAATGCAAGTTTGGGAGATAAAAATCCTGGGGCAAATAGTTATATGTTTAATTTCCTTAAAACCTTTTAAAAAAACATTCTATGATAATGAGATTAAAAGATTGTCACAATTTTGGTGATTTTAGAAAACTTGCCAAGCTAAAGCTACCATCGCCTATTTTTCACTATATTGACGGTGCAGCTGACGATGAAATTACATATGCTAGGAATACTAGTGCCTTTGACGATGTAGATTTAGTTCCAAATGTTTTAAGAGGCGTTGAGAATGTAGACTTATCCACAACAATTTTTGGTAAAAAGTTAGATTTACCATTTTATCTTTCACCAACAGCATTACAAAGACTTTTTCATTATGATGGTGAAAGAGCAGTTGGAAAAGCAGCTAAAAAATTTAATACAATGTTTGGTG
>LUMQ01000054.1_pt1 | contig 31925 bp, 29 predicted proteins | sample 729621 | NCBI WGS metagenome assembly LUMQ01 (sample SAMN03860259, study PRJNA289734) | marine metagenome | biome: seawater column; feature: ocean; material: water; isolation source: Red Sea water column Station 12 - depth 25m | place: Saudi Arabia: Red Sea | collected 2011-10-15 | depth 25 m | reverse complement strand
ATCCCCTGCTGACCTTGATGGATTAGAGGACAGATTAAAGTCCAGATTAGGCTGGGGACTAGTAGCGGATATACATCCCTTAACTTATGAATTACGATTAGGTATTCTGCAGGCTAAAGCAGAACAAAAATCTATAAAACTAAAACAAGAAGTAATGGAATTTTTAGCAAATAAAATTACCAATAATGTAAGAGAAATGGAAGGTGCCTTGAATAGATTAGCAGTCCACGCTTCAATTCAGGACTCAGAAATATCTGTTGACCTCGTAAAAGATGTTTTAAAAGATTTACTCAGGACTAATTCAAGAAAAATTACAATTGATGAAATTCAAAAGAAAGTTGTTGAGCATTACAACATCAAACTTTCAGATATGCATTCACCGAGAAGATCAAGGTCTGTGGCGCGTCCAAGACAAGTTGCAATGTATTTAGCTAAGTCAATCACCACAAGATCTTTACCTGAAATTGGTAGAAAATTTGGTGGCAGAGATCATACCACTGTTATTCATGCTATTAAAACTATCGAAGAAATTATGGTAAATGATCCTAACCTAGCAGAAGATATTGAACTTTTGACTAGAATATTGCAAACTTCTTAAATGGATTTTAGAGTAAGTCGAGAGGCTTTTTTAAGAGTCTTAACTCACGTTAGTTCAATTGTTGACAGTAGATCTACAATTCCAATTCTTTCTAACATTTATATAAAATGTGATAATAACCAAATAGAAATTAGATCGACAGATATGGATATTTCCATCAGAGAATTCGTATCAACCGATTCTTCAAAAAATGGCGAAGCAACTGTAAATTCAAGAATTTTAACTGATATAATTCGCAAGACAAAAAAAAACTCTATTGTAAAATGTAAATTAGAGGGAAATAGATTAATAATAAATTCTGATAACTCAGTCTTTGAGTTAAATGCATTAACTGCAGATGAATTCCCAAAATTTGTTCCTTTAGAACAAACAAATTCATTCGAATTAACAATCTCTCAGATAAAAAGGCTTTTTAATAAAACTAAATTTGCTATATCTGCTGAAGAGACGAGATACTACCTAAATGGCATATACTTCCATACTGTTACTAACGGACCAAAGTCAACTTTGAGGTGTGTTGCTACTGACGGCCATAGACTTGCTAAAACAGAGCTAGATTTAACAAATGTCATAAATATATCTGGAATTATACTTCCTAGAAAATTTATACTTCAATTAGACCGTATTTTAGGTGATTTTGAAGGTAAGGTTAAAATAATATGTACTGATACTCAAGTGAGTCTAGAAGCAGATAATTTCATTATAATAAGTAAACTAATAGATGGAACATTTCCAGATTATGAAAAAGTTATACCTGTATCCAATGACAAATTATTACAAGTTGAGGCAGAGCCTTTTTTTAATGCCATTGATAGGGTTTCAACTGTTAATCAAGACAAAACACCAACAGTTAAGTTACAATTTGAAAATAATAGCATTAAGATAATGGCCACAAGCACTGACAGTAACAAAGGCGATGAAGAGGTTGCAGCAAATTACGCTGCCGATGGTCTTGAAATACTTTTTAATTCAAAATATATATTGGATTTACAAGATGTTGTTGAAGGAGACACTTTGATTTTAGAGTTACTAAATCAATCATCACCAGTAATAGTAAAGGACCCTAAAGATACAACAAGTTTATTTATTTTAATGCCTATGAGAGTTTAATTGCCCCCACCATTAAAGGGTATACAGCTATCGAACTATAGAAATTTCATCAACAAAAAAGAAATTTTTAACTTTGATCATACTTTGTTTAAAGGAAAGAATGCTGTTGGCAAAACAAACCTATTAGAGTCTATAAGTTTTTTAAGTCCTGGCACAGGTTTTAGAAAAGACGTGATACAAAATTTTATTTTTAAAAAACAGGAAAAGTTAGAAGCTTCTATGACCTTTGATTTTATTCACGAGGATTTAGAAAATCATTTAACTATTATATTGAGTAATAAAGATGAAAGATGGACAAAACAATATTTTTTAAACGATAAAAAAATACAACAGCAAAAACTTTTAGATATTTTTCAATTATTTTGGCTAACAGAAACAGATAAAGTTTATTTTATCAAGGATGCCCAGTATCAAAGAAATACTATCAATCGAATTATTTGTTATTTTGATTCAAAGTTATTTGGTTTTCTAAGCAAATATACAATTTTAAGAAGAGAAAAAAGAAGAATATTACAATCTTCTCAAGATATTTCATGGCTAGTTTCACTGGATAAACAACTGATTGACATAGGCAGAGCAATTATTGAGATTAAAAAAAAATTCCTTTCTGAATACCAAAATTTCCTATCAAGTAACAATAAACTATTTTTTGACTTTGAAATTAAGCCAAGTTTTGGACTTATAGAGACAGAGAGTTTTTTAGAAAAATTTCAAAAAGATCTCTCTGATGAGAATCAATGGCCAAATGATCATAAACTTCAATCACAACATGATCCAAAAAAATCAGTTTTTGAAATTTCACACAATCAAAAAAATATTTCTCAGCTATCTTCTGCTCAATCTAAAATGTTAATATTAAGCCTTCTTCTTAGTTGTGCAAAATTTCTAAATCGTAACAAGATTACTATTTTTTTAATTGATGAAATATTTGATAACTTTGATATGATGAATGTTAATAAAGTTATTCAATACTGTGCAGAAAATAAATTTCAGACTTTCTTTTCAACCACTGATAACTTCACACTTCAAGGGAATATAGATAACTTAGATATTAAAGAAATATTTTAATGACAGATCAATATACAGCCTCCTCGATAAAAGTTTTAAAAGGCTTAGAGGCAGTCAGAAAAAGACCAGGTATGTACATTGGTGATACCGATGATGGCACAGGTTTGCATCACATGGTTTACGAGGTACTTGATAACTCTATTGACGAGGCTTTAGGAGGTTATTGTGACAGTATTCAATTAAGAGTTGGTGTTTCTGTTGTGAATGCCTTATCAGAAAGACTATCTTTAACAATTCGCAGAAATGGCAAAATTCATACAATGGAATTTAAAGATGGTGTTACAACAAAAAAATTAAAAGAGATCGGTTCAATGAAAAAGACGGAGAGAACTGGTACAACTGTCCAATTTTGGCCATCAAAAAAAATTTTTTCCAATACAACTCTTATTCTTAAAACATTAGAAAATAGAGTTCGCCAGTTAGCTTTTCTAAACTCTAACGTACGCATTACATTATCTGATATGCGCACATCAAAAGTAGAACCTATTGAATTCTATTATCAAGGAGGTTTAACGGCATATGTGCAATTTCTTAATTCAAGAAAATCAACTTTAAATAAAATTATACCTTTTAATGGCGAGTCAAATGGAATTAAAGTTGAAGGCGCTTTACAATGGAATGATGGATACAATGAAAATATGCTTTGCTTTACTAATAACATTCCTCAAGGAGATGGAGGAACACATTTACAGGGTTTTCGATCAGCACTAACACGCTGTAAGACCAGTTGTTGAGAAAATAATATCTGAACAATTAAGCGCTTGGTTAGAGCAAACTCCTGGAGAGGCAAAAAAGTTAGTTTCAAAAATTATTGAGGCAGCAAGTGCCAGAGAGGCAGCAAGAAAAGCAAGAGAACTTACAAGAAGAAAAAATGTATTAGAGACATCATCACTTCCGGGAAAATTAGCTGATTGCCAAGAAAAAGATCCATCAAATTCAGAATTATTTATAGTTGAGGGTGACTCAGCTGGAGGCTCAGCCAAGCAAGGCCGTGATAGGGTCACTCAGGCTATACTTCCATTAAGAGGTAAAATATTAAATGTAATTAAGGCTAATCCTCATAAAATTTTAGAAAATAATGAGTAATCCACCAAAAGATAAAGAATATAATCCTTCTGATTATTTCAATCCTGAGTCAATGCGATATCATAAAATTGTTATCATGACAGACGCTGATGTTGATGGAAGTCACATAAGAACGCTGCTACTCACATTTTTCTATCAATTCATGAGAGATATTATAACCACAGGTCGTTTATATATTGCTCAGCCACCCCTATATAAAGTAAAAAAAGGAAATGCTGAAAATTACTTGTTAGATGATAGAGAGTTAACAAAGTTTTTATTGTTAAATAACAAGGATGATCTCGATTTCAACATTTACAATAAAAAGAAAAAAATTCAGTTAAAAGAGGAACAGTTAAACGAATTAATAGATTTAGCTTCTCGTGCAAATTCTGCTTATCAAAACTTAGATCTTACATATTTAGATGCAAAGTTTTTTGATCAAATTATTAATACAGGTTTATTTTTTCAGGATTTTCATCCAAATAAGATAGAAAAGTCACAATTTAAAATTTTCTTATCTAATTTAAATCAAGTTTATAAATCAGAAAATATTAAATTTACATTTCAAAGTATGATTAATAATGAATTAGTTTTTTTACAAGAAAAAGAGGGCTACAATAAAATCATAAAGGTCGCTCTGGATAAATTATTACATTTAAGAGAGTTTATTTCTTCAGACAGCTTATCTCTTTATAATAAAATGGGTTTTGCAAAATCCACAGATACTTATTTTGGTATTTCTAAGCTTTCTTCAAAAGAAAACTTTAATTGTAATGGACTTGTTGAATTTTTTACCACTCTTTTTGAAATGAGTAAAAAAGGCCAATCAATTAGCCGTTATAAAGGTTTAGGTGAAATGAACCCTGATCAATTGTGGGAAACAACATTAGATCGAACTAATAGGAAGTTGCTTCAAGTTAAGCTCGAAGACCAAATCAATGCTGAAAGACAGTTGATCATGTTGATGGGCGATGACGTGACTGATAGAAAAAACTTTATTCAAGATAACTCAGTCAAAGTAGCAAATTTAGATATTTAGTTGAATAATCAAAAAAACTTTCTTTTTGTTAATTCTTCAGATTTTTTAATTATACGTGCAATTGCTTTTGGAGGTCAGGCTTCTACTTTATTTATAACACAGTATTTTTTCGAAATTTCTAAGACAGTAGCAATGAGCTCTTGGATAATAGCTTTTATCTTAATGGCTAGTATTCTCTTAGGATTTTATTTAAATAAAGGAGATAAAATTATTTCTGAAAAACAAGTCTTCTTATTTTTATGTTTTGATATTGTTCAAATTTCAAGTTTGATTGCTTTAAATGGTGGACACACTAATCCTTTTATATTTATCATCTTAGCTCCTATTGCTATCGCAGCATCATATCTTACGATAGAAAGAATAATAATTATTTTAAGTTTAGCGTTAGTTTGTTTTGCTTTGATATTTAACTTTTATATTAATCTTCCTTTGTCTGTGCATCCTAATATTAATTTTACATACAGCTTAGCTATTATGATTTCGTTGTTTATAAGTAGTATTTTTTTAGTTTTTTATCTTTATTACTTTTCCTTAAATTACAAAAGCACCCAAAAAGCATATGAGTTAGCTAGTAAACAACTTCAAAATGAAAAAGAGCTTTTAAAAGTTGGAGGTTTAGCAGCTGCAGCTGTTCATGAATTAGGCACACCACTAAATACCATAAATTTAATTGTTGATGATTTAAAAAAAGATCAAAAATTAAAAGATGATTATGGGAAAGATATTAAAACTCTATTATTAGAGTTAGACAGGTGTAAGGAAATACTAAAAGAGCTCTCAACAAACCCAGAGTCAAAAGAACTCTCTTCTGAAATTACAAATATGTCATTAGATGCCTATGTGCAATCTTTATGTGATCAATTTTCAAATAACTATCGAGCTGTGAAATTAGATTATAGATCTGATGAAAATTCTAAAAATATCAACATTAAAATCACACCCGAACTGAACATAGCGATGAATAATATTATAAAAAATGCCATAAGTTTCGCTTATAGACAAATATTAGTAATCTCAGAGACATCGAAAAATTCTTATTCCATTAAAATCAGAGATGATGGCCCCGGTTTTGATAAGAAGTTTATAGCTAATTTTGGAAAACCATTCTATTCTAGCAGACCTGAAAAAGGGGTAAATATGGGCCTCGGCCTATTCATAACAAAACAAATGATTGAAAATCTAAATGGTGAAATATTAGTACAAAGTAATGATGGAGCAGAAGTAACTTTAACATGGCGGATTTAGAGCAAAATACATTAGTCAAAGATAAAACACTTTTTATTATTGAGGATGACAAACCTTTTCGTGAGCGTTTAACCACCTCATTTCAACGTAAAGATTTCACAGTAACAGCAGCAGCTTCAAAAAAAGAGGCTTTAGATGTTTTAGCTGGAAATAATTTTAATTATGCCATAGTTGACCTACGTTTAGGAGATGGTTCAGGACTCGATGTTATTAAGGTGATCAAGGAGCAAAATCCAGAATGTAGAACAGTAATGTTGACAAGTTATGGCAACATAGCTACAGCTGTATCCTCTGTTAAATTGGGTGCTGATGATTACTTAACTAAACCTGCAAACATAGATGATATCGAAAAATCATTAATGTCTGCTACCGCTACATCCTTGCCCCCTCCACCTGAGAACCCAATGTCTGCTGATAGAATAAGGTGGGAACATATTCAAAGAGTTTTTACACAGTGTAATCGTAATGTTTCTGAAACTGCTAGAAGACTAAAAATGCACAGAAGAACTCTTCAAAGAATTTTAAATAAGCACGCCCCTAAAGAATAGAAAGTCACTACAATCTTTGTTATTCTGCTTAAATGTCTAAGCCAAGACTAATACTTGTTGATGGTTCCGGATATATTTTCCGAGCTTATTACGCCTTACCCCCAATGAATAATTCTAAGGGCATCCCCACAAATGCAGTTTATGGGTTTTGCAATATGATGCTTAGACTTATTGAAGAGCATCCAAATGACAAAATACTAATCATTCTTGATGCAGGAAGGAATACTTTTCGAAATACTTTATTTCCTGAATACAAAGCAAATCGTGGTGAGGCACCAGAAGATTTGATTCCTCAATTTAGTATTATTCGTGAAGCTATTGATGCGTTTGGTTTAGATGTTATTGAAAAAAAAGACTTTGAGGCCGATGATGTTATAGCAAGTTACGTTAAATATGGTGAAGACAATAAGATACCCACCACAGTATTTAGTTCAGACAAAGACCTTTTTCAACTGTTATCAGCTAATAATCGCATCATGGATCCAATGAAAAATATTGAAATTGATGAAGCAAAGGTAATGGAAAAATTTGGTGTTGGCCCTGACAAGATTACAGACGTACAAGCTTTAATTGGTGATAGTGTTGATAATATTCCTGGCGTCCCTGGCATCGGACCAAAAACAGCCTCTAAATTAATTAATGAATTTGGTTCTTTTGAGGGCCTTCTGGCAAATAAAGAGAAAATATCAAATGAAAGAATTAAAAATCTTATACATGATCATGAGGAAAAAGCAAAAATAAGCCACCAACTAGTAATTCTAAAAAATGATCTTGAACTACCTATTACAATCGAAAAGTTAAAAGATTTTGAAGACTCACCAAAACTTAATGACTTTTTCAAAAAATATGAATTTAAATCATTAATTAGAAATAGCGCTCATGAAACAAAGCCGCATGCGGCCAAAAAAAACTTAGAATTTAAATCACTTATTAAGACAAAAGATATAATCGAATATCTAAAGTATCTTCAATCTGAAAAAACCTTAGCGATAGATTTAGAGACAGATAGTTTAGACGTCAATGAAGCAAATATCATTGGCATTTCATTATCTAATGCACAGCAAGCTTATTACCTACCTTTTAAATCACCTGAAAATGAAATATCTGAGACAGATCAAAAAAAAATATTAAAAGAGCTGAATTTATTATGTGAAGATCCTTCAATTTTAAAGATTTTTCATAATGCTAAATACGATAGTGTTATCTTAAAACGCTTTAACGTAAATACTATTTCTTTTCAAGATACATTATTAATGTCTTTTTTTGTCAATAACGGTTTAACAAAACATAATCTTGAGGATTTGTATTATTATTATTTTGGAGAAGAAAAAGAAAAATTTAAAGATGTCATTAAAAATGAGTCTAAAAGAAATTATAAAGATTTTTCTGAAGTGCCTTTACAGTCTGCAACAAATTACGCTGCTCATGATGCTTATGCCACTTATAAATTATATGAAACATTACACGATCAAATATTAGATGCCCCCGATAGTTATATATATTTTGATATCGATAAAAAATTAAGCTTAGTCCTTCAACAGGTTGAAAACAATGGTTGTAAGATTGATCTTAAATTTTTAACAAAACTTGAAAAAGATCTAAATAAAGAAATTGAAAAAATTGAACAGAAAATTTTCAAAATCGCAGGTGAGGAGTTCAATATTGGTTCGCCAAAGCAACTTACCGAAATCTTCAAGAAACTTGATGTGAAGGTAACAAAAAAAACAAAAGCAGGAGATTTTCAAACTAATGTCAAAGTCTTAGAACAATTAGAGTCTGAGGGAGTAGAGATTGCCTCACATATTTTACAATGGCGTCAATACTCTAAGCTCGTGTCGACCTATACATCTTCTTTAGCTGAACATGCTGATAATAACGATCGAGTTCACAGCACATTTAATATTGCAGCTACTATTACGGGTAGATTAAGTTCATCTGAACCTAATTTACAAAATATCCCTATTAGAACTGAGATCGGAAAGAAAATTAGAACAGCATTTATTGCAGAAAAAGATCATGAGTTATATAGCTTCGATTACTCCCAAATCGAGCTTCGTGTGCTTTGTGAAGCGTGCGAAGACCCTAATTTATTAAAAGCTTTCCAAGAGGATCAAGATATTCATCAAAGTACAGGCCAATTAGTTTTTAACAAAAAAACAATTAATGCTAATGATCGAAGAATGGCCAAGATTATTAATTTTGGAATAATCTATGGAATTAGCCAATATGGTTTAGCTAAACAGTTAGGTGTTAGCAATGCTGAAGCAAAGCTTTTCATAGATAACTATTTTCAAAAATTTCCAAACATTAGTGACTTTATGAAATCAACTACCGATAAAGCAAAAAAACTAGGCTATGTTGAAAACCTTTTTGGAAGAAAGTCTCACATTAAAGACATCAATGCTAAAAATTTTATGCTCCGATCTTTTGCAGAAAGACAAGCTATCAATGCACCTATTCAAGGCACAGCATCTGAGTTAATTAAAATTGCAATGTTGGATATTCATAGCTATTTAGAGAAAAATAAATGTAAATCTAAAATGACATCACAAGTCCATGATGAGCTTTTATTTGAAATTCATAAAAAAGAAAAAGATATTATTCCACAAATAACTAAGTTGATGGAAACATCACATCAAAAATACAAATCTTTTAAAACTCCTATAAAAGTCGACTTCGGTGGTGGCTTGAACTGGGGATTAGCTCACTAGTTAAAACTAAAAATCATCGTCAGGTTTATTAAATGCCATCCAACGTTCTAGCTCATGGTAGCCACCAATTTTCTCACCGTTAATTATGATTTGGGGAAATGTTTTGGCAGTTGGAAATATTTCAAAAAACTGATCACGGCTGTAATCCTCATCAAGCATTAATACTTGGGGGTTATGTGAGGATAAAACTGCCTTGGCTTTAGTGCAAAAAATACAGTTGTCTTTACTATAAATTTTGACTTCCACTTAGAAAGACTCGTCAAAAGACAAAGAACGATCTGTTGGACGCTGGTATTCAGACACCCTTTTTTCGAAGAAATTAGTCACGTTTTGAACATCAAGAGCTCTCATGAAATCAAATGGGTTTTCAGTATTAAATACCCTTTCAAATCCAAAAAGATCAGCAATTCGATCTGAAACAGCTTCAATATACATACACATCATTTCCTTGTTCATACCAATGAGATCAACAGGAAGTGCGTCAGTAACAAATTCTTTTTCAAACTCCACTGCTTCTCTGACTATTTCTTCGAACTCAGACTGTGCAACAGGACCAGGGATTAAATCCATCGATTTAATATCTTCATCTGACAAGGTTCCTTTATTAAACTTTTCACTTAATGTTTTAAACATCAAAGCTGAGAAACTGAAGTGCATTCCTTCATCTCTGGCTATCCAGTCATTTGATAAGGCTAAGCCTGGAAGTAAACCTCTTTTTCTAAAGTAATAGATGGCACAAAAGGATCCAGCAAAAAATAACCCCTCAACTAAACCAAAGGCAATTAAGCGTGTTAATAAATTTTGATTTCCATTCAGCCATTTTGAAACCCACTGTGCTTTTTTATTAATACAAGGAACGTTTTGAATAGCAGAAAATAGCTTATCTTTTTCTGATGGGTCCTCTACATAAGCTTCAATTTGTAAACCATACATTTCTGCGTGAATAGACTCATTTAGCATTTGCATGGTGATAAACAATCGAGACTCAGGAATTAAAATCTCATTATAAAATCTGGATGCTAGATTTTCATTTATCATTGCCTCTGAATTTGCAAAAAATGCAAGCACATGTTTGATAAAATGTATTTCTCCTTCTCCTAGTGTTTTTAGATCTCTTAAATCATCTTGAAGAGACACCTCCTCAGGTGTCCAAAATGCTTGAACGTGTTGCTTGTAACGATCGAAAATTTCTTGGTGTTGAATAGGGAAAATTGATTTGCATCCTTTAGATATCATGACTTGCTCCTTAAATTAAATTGATTGAAAATCTTACGCACTACATGTTACACAATCTTCTGGTTCATTAGATTGCGCCTCTTTGACATAAGACTCTTTTGCTTTTTTTTCAGAAGACACCGTTACTTTAACTGCGTCTACGGCTGATCGGCTTCGCAGGTAATACATGCCTGTTTTTAAGCCTTTTTTCCATGCATACATGTGCATGGAGTTTACTTTTCCAAAAGTAGGTGTTGCCAACCATAAGTTCATGGATTGGGTTTGGTCAATAAATGGCGCTCTATCAGCTGCCATATCTATAACTGTTTTTTGAGATGTTTCCCAAACAGTTTTATAAACATCTTTTAAGTCTTCAGGAAATCCTTCAATATTTTGTACAGAACCATTTTCCAAAATAATTTGATCACGTAATTCTTTGCTCCATAAGTTTCTCTTCATAAGTTCTTTAACAAGGTGACGATTTACTAATAAAAATTCACCTGAGAGAGTTTGTCTTTTATAAATGTTTGATGTTTGTACTTGGAACGTTTCAGTATTTCCTAGGATAATACCAGTGGAGGCTGTAGGCATACATGCAGTGGTCAAAGAGTTTCGAACACCATGCTTTTGGATTTTCTCCATTAATCCCTTCCAGTCCCACATACTTGACGGTTTCACACCCCAAAGATCAAATTGGAATTTCCCTTCAGATAGAGGGGAACCTTTAAAAGTAGAGTAAGGCCCCTTATCAGTAGCAAGTTCCATTGATGCCTCTAAGGCTCCAAAATAAATTGTTTCAAAAATTTGTTTATTAATTATTTGCGCTTGAACGGAGTCATAAGGAATATTCATTTTAAAATAAACATCTGCTAAACCCTGTATACCAAGACCAATAGGGCGGTGACGACTATTTGAGTTTTCAGTTTTATTAGTAGGATAGAAATTTATATCAATAACTTGATCTAAATTCTTAGTCGCCAGTTTTGCAACTTGATATAAGTTTTGATAATCAAATTTACTTTCATCAGTTACAAATTTTGGTAATGCAATTGACGCAAGGTTACAAACAGCAGTTTCATCTTTTTCAGAATACTCCACTATCTCTGCACAGAGATTAGAAGATTTAATGACGCCAATATTTTTTTGGTTAGACTTATTATTAACAGCATCTTTGTAAAGCATGTATGGCTGACCAGTTTCAATTTGGGCTTCGATTATTTTAGACATTAAAGCTCTTGCCTTTATTCTTTTTAAGTCAGGCATTTCATTTTCATATTTTGTATAAAGATCAACAAACTCCTTGCCATATGTATCCGATAAACCAGGGCATTCGTGTTCACTCATTAGAGTCCAATCGGCATCTTCTTCGACTCTTTCCATAAATAAATCAGGGATCCATAAGGCATAGAATAAGTCTCTGGCTCTAAATTCTTCAGCTCCAGTATTTTTTCTAAGCTCTAAAAAAGCCTCAATATCTGCATGCCATGGCTCCAAATAGACAGCAAAAGAACCCTTTCTTTTACCTCCACCCTGATCAACAGACCTTGCTGTTTCATTAAAAATTTTAAGGAAAGGTATCAATCCATTAGACTTGCCATTGGTTGACTTAATACGGCTACCGCCACCTCTAATGTTATGAGCATGAAGACCAATTCCACCAGCGGTTTTTGAAATTAAAGCGCAGTCTTTTACAGTATTAAAAATTCCTTCGATAGAGTCATCTTCCATTCCAATTAGAAAACAGGACGACAATTGTTGCATCTTCAAACCACTATTAAATAGAGTGGGGGTTGCGTGTGTGTAGAAACCCTGAGATAGGCTGTCATAAGTTTTCTTAACCTGATAAAAATCAAACTTATCTCCGGACACACATAAAGCGACTCTCATCCATAAATCCTGAGGTCTTTCTGCTGTTTTATTGTTTGATTGTAAAAGATAAGCTCTGAACAAAGTAGTCAATGCAAAATAATCAAAGTAATAATCACGATCGTAGTCAATAATTTTTTCAATCTCTTCAGCGTTAGCTTTTACTTTTTCATAATATTCATCGCGCAATAAACCATCCTCATAAAGATTTTTTGTTGCAATAATAAAACCTGGTGTTTCTTTATGGAGAGCATTAGCTTTAATTCTCCCAGCTAGATATGAGTAATCGGGATGTTCTACTGTCAGAGCAGCAGCTGTTTCTGCTAAGTAAGTGTCAATTTCATTTGTTGTGATACCATCGTAAAGACCTTGAATTGCCTTTTGAGCAATTGTAATAGGATCTATCTCTAAACCGTTTGACAAAATAGAAATACGATTTGTAATTTTTTCTAAAGAGATATCCTCTTTGTTACCATCTCTTTTGGTAACAGCCATTGTGGATACTTTGGCACCAATTTGTTCATTCAGTTGAGCAGTCTTATAACGTTGGTTAGCTCTTTGTTCTCTGTAGAGTACATAGGCGCGAGCTACTTTATGATGTTCACCCCTCATGAGGGCTAATTCCACTTGGTCTTGGATATCCTCGATATGAATCATATCACCGTTTGCAATACGTCTAGTTAGAGCCGCAGTGACTGTTTCAGTTAACACTGAAACATTTTTGTCAATTTGTTTGCTATCACGAAGATCAGTTTGTGCCAAAAATGCTTTTCTTATAGCATTTGCAATTTTGTCAGATTTAAAAGGTGTTATCGATCCATCACGCCTTACAACACTAAGACTTAGCAGGTTTATTTCTTCGTTTTGCTTATTTATAACTGTGTTTTTTGTTGAATTTTCAAGTGATTCTGCGTTATTTGTTTCCATTCTTCCTACCAAGTTTAAGTGTACTTTTTTGAATAATCACTAGATGTAGTGTTTATTGCCTAGTGACTATACAATCTATAGACAATCTTAGTCAATTTATTTTGTATTAAATTCTGAAAAGCCAATAAATTCAATTGGAAATTAAAGATTCAATTAACAAGTAATTTGAAAATATTCACAGGTTTTTATCAAATTTTCCAAAACTACGAATATCTCTTAAAAAATATTATTTAGGTCCATTTTTAATAGCCCTAATTCTGACCTGATTCGCATTTTGCACATCAAAAACAATTCACATTTATGTTCAACTTTCATAAGAAATTCAGGATTTTTTAATAGATCTCTGTTTAAAATCCCTTACTTTCATGTGGTGAAAAAAATTCTAGGGGTAGGAACTGCTTTGGTTGATGTCATATGCCAGGTAGAGGACAGTGTCATCAATAATTTGAAATTAACTAAAGGCTCTATGACATTGATTGAGGAGTCTCAAATTAAGGAAATTAGGTCAAATTTCGATAATCCATTAATTACTTCGGGTGGGTCAGTATGTAATACTATCCATGAATTAAACTTTGGCTCTCATGAGGCAAGTTTTTACGGCAAGGTCAATGATGATGAGTATGGAAATGCTTTTGTTCAAGATTTACAAAAAGAAAATATCTCGTTTAAAGGTGTCTCCAATAAAACAGATCTTCCAACTGGCTGCTGTAATATTTTAGTTTCACCCGATGGTGAAAGAACAATGGCTACACACATCGGAATAGGTTCACAATTAAATCCAGACGAAGTTAATGAGGATATACTCAATTCAATTGATCATGTGTACATGGAGTCATATCTTTGGGATCATGAACTAACAAAAAAAACACTCAAAAAATTTTCAGATATTGCAAAATCAAAAAACATAGAAATATCTCTTTCATTGTCAGACCCTTTTTGTGTTGATCGACACAGAGATGAATTAAAAAATTTTATAACTGATAATGTAGATTTAGTTTTTTGTAATTTTGATGAAGCAAAGATGTTTACACAATCTGATTCAATGGCAGATGTGAGTTCTTTTTTTAAAAATTTTGGAAAAAAAATTGTTATGACCTCTGGTGCTGAGGGTGCATATTATTTTTTTGAAGACGATGTAAAACATCAATCTGCTCAAAAAATAGAAAATGTTCTGGACACAACAGGTGCAGGAGATAATTTTGCTGCAGGATTTTTAGATTTTTACTTATCTGGAAAACCTGTCGATGAAGCGCTTAAAAATGGTAATAGAAAGGCTGAAGAAGTTATTCAGCAGCTGGGACCAAGGATAAAAAGAGCTTGATAATGAAGAATAAATCATATTTTATTTTAAATAGTCTATCTAAAAGGAGGGTTAAGTGGATTACAAAGTAAAAGATATTTCCCAACATGAATTCGGGAGACAAGAAATTGAAATAGCAGAAACTGAAATGCCAGGATTAATGGCTATTCGTGAACAATATGGAGATTCAAAACCGTTGGCTGGAGCCAATATTATGGGTTGCCTTCACATGACCATCCAAACTGCTGTTTTAATTGAAACACTTGTAGCACTTGGCGCCAAATGTCGATGGAGCTCTTGTAATATTTACTCTACTCAAGATCATGCAGCTGCTGCGATTGCCCAAAGCGGTACACCTGTTTTTGCCTGGAAGGGTATGAATGAAGAGGAATTTTGGTGGTGTATTGATCAAACAATTGAGGCAGATGGGTGGGAGCCTAATATGATACTAGACGATGGCGGAGACTTAACACTTCGAATGCACGAGAAGTACCCTGAGCTATTAAAAAATGTTAGAGGACTATCTGAAGAAACTACCACAGGCGTTCTTCGTTTAGAGCAAATGGCATCTAAAGGAACTCTTCAAGTTCCTGCTATAAATGTGAATGACTCGGTAACAAAAAGTAAATTTGATAATTTATACGGTTGTAAGGAGAGTTTAGTAGACGGAATTCGAAGAGGAACTGACGTAATGATGGCTGGTAAAGTTGCAGTTGTTGCTGGTTTTGGAGATGTTGGAAAAGGTAGCGCAGCTTCATTAAGAGGGGCCGGGGCTAGAGTTCAAGTAACAGAAGTTGATCCTATTTGTGCACTTCAAGCAGCAATGGAAGGCTATGAGGTTGTCACTATGGATGATGCATGTAAGTATGCTGATATATTTGTAACTGCAACAGGCAACAAAGATATCATTACCCAAGACCATATGAGAGAAATGAAAGACCGAGCAATTGTCTGTAATATCGGACACTTTGATAATGAAATTCAAATAGATGATTTGCAAAACTATAAATGGGAAGAGATAAAACCTCAAGTTGACCAAGTAACATTTCCGGATGGTAAGAAGCTAATAATTCTTTCAAAGGGAAGGTTAGTGAACCTAGGTAATGCCACTGGCCATCCTAGTTTTGTGATGAGTGCATCATTCTCAAATCAGGTTTTAGCTCAAATCGAAATTTGGGAGAATTACAAAAACTATGAAAATAAAGTCTATGTCCTTCCTAAAAAACTAGATGAAATGGTTGCAATGTTTCATTTACAAAAAGTTGGTGCTAAACTGACTGAAATGTCCAAGGAACAAAGCGATTATTTAGGAGTTGAGCAACAAGGTCCATTTAAGAAAGATACATATAGGTACTAAAATGAGAAAAAATTATATTTTTACATCTGAGTCAGTGTCTGAGGGACACCCAGATAAAGTTTCTGATAGAATTTCTGATGCAGTTGTCGATCATTTTATCTCCAAAGACCCATTTGCTAGAGTCGCTTGTGAAACATTAACAACAACCAACAAAGTTGTTTTATCTGGTGAAGTAAGAGGACCAGTCCAAGAAGACAAAGATGAAATTATTTCAAAAGTAAGGGAGTGCATAAAAGACATCGGCTATGAGCAAGATGGTTTTCATTGGCAAACCGCAGATATCCAATATTTACTTCACGGACAATCTGCAGATATTGCAATGGGTGTAGACTCATCATCTGACAAAGACGAGGGGGCAGGTGACCAAGGAATTATGTTTGGATACGCTTGTACGGAAACACCTGAACTGATGCCGGCACCAATTTTTTATTCTCATAAAATCTTAGAGATAATGGCTAAGGGAAGAAAAGACGGTAGCTTAAAAGGATTAGAGCCTGACTCAAAAAGCCAAGTAACTCTTAAATACGTTGATGGTAAACCAAGTGCAGTTACATCTGTTGTGATATCAACACAACATGCTGATGGATTATCTCCTGCTGATGTTAAAGAAATAGTAAATCCAGCATTAAAAGAATCTATCCCTGAAGAGTTATTAAAAAATTTAGATGATAAAGAATACTACGTAAATCCAACAGGTAATTTTGTAATTGGAGGACCAGATGGTGATACGGGATTAACAGGAAGAAAAATTATTGTCGACACCTATGGTGGTGCAGCACCTCACGGTGGAGGGGCTTTCTCTGGAAAAGATCCTACAAAAGTCGATCGCTCTGCTGCTTATGCTTCACGATACTTAGCAAAAAATATTGTTGCTGCTGGTTTATGTGATCAGTGTACTATCCAGTTGTCTTATGCAATCGGTGTAGCCAAACCGTTGTCAATATATGTGAATACTCAAGGCACTAATAAAATAGATGAAGCAAAAATTGAGTCTGCGATACCTGACATTATGAATCTTTCTCCAAGAGGAATCAGAGAGAAATTACAGTTAAACAAGCCAATTTACGAACAAACAGCAGCTTACGGTCACTTTGGTAGAACACATGACAGCTCTTCAGGAGCTTTTTCATGGGAAGCTCTAGATTTAGTGTCCGATTTCAAATCGCTAGCTTAATTGAGTTTGAGATTTGCAGTCTCAAATGAAATTGAGTTAAAACCTTTAGCTAGAAAAATATCTAGGTCTCTATCTAAAAACCAGATTATTTTTTTTGAGGGAGAGGCCGGTTCTGGTAAGACAACTTTAATTAGATATATCTTAAGTGAAATTAGCAAGTCAGAAAAAAAAACTTTTTCCTTCCAAGGGAGCCCCACGTATCAAAGAGAACATATTTACAATTTTAATAAGTTTAATATTATTCACTTTGATTTTTATCAAGTTCAAAATAACAAACTAGATTTGGATGAGTATTTTAATGATAATTGTGTTCTTATTGAGTGGCCATTAGAAAATCTTATTAAAAGATATAATCATATGGCTTTATCTATTAATATTTCGGTTACTGGTGAGAAAAGAAATATAGAGATAAAATCAAGTAATAAAAAATGGCTTCACAAAATAAAATAAATCTAATCAAAATAAAAAACCACCTTCAAAATAAAAATTTTAAAATAGGGGGCTTTTTAAATTTCAAGTCTGATGCATCAGAAAAAATTTTCAAATTATGTAAAACAGCAAATCAATCATTACTTGTCCTCTCTTTTTTAAATAAACCTAGCGATTATCAAAAATATATTAAAGCAACTGATATTTTAATTTCTCAAAATGTTAATACACCAAAAATAATTGACCAAAGTAATTTATATAAGTTTGTAATCATGGATTATTTCCCTATTGCAAATGCATCAAAATATTTCCAAAAACCACAAATTAAAAAAATACTTCCATTGGCTGTGAAAGCTCTTACAAATCTTCAAAAACCCAAGAAAAAGTTTTCAGGCGTTCAAGTAAAATCACAAAATAATTTACTAAAGGATGCATTGAACGGTATTGAGACTTTTATTGACCACTATGATCACAAGATCCAAATTGGTTTTTATCTCAATAAACTTGTGAAAGTATCTCTGAAAAAAAGTACTGAAAAATATAGAAAATTTAAACCAACTTTAACTCACGGTGATTTTTTTTTAGATAATTTAATTTATTACAATCAAAAAGTTTATGTTATTGATCATCAAGATACTCACTACAACCATCCATTATTAGATATTTCTTCATTGATTTTTGATGCTAGGAGATCTTATTCTACCAAAGTCGAAGATAAATTATTGAAGCTTTATGCAAGAAGAATGAAACTTAATCTCAAGCAGCTTAGGTCAGACATTCATATGATTAGTCTTTTACGTAATCTGAGAATTCTTGGTAATTGGGTGCAATTATATAATGCTGGAAAACCAAAATATCTTAAAGTCTTTAGAAAAAATACATGGGCTCAAATATTTAAACATGTCGAATATTTAAGACTTTGGGATTTAAGAGAAATATTTATGGAGATATATAACAAAACAAGTTAAATGGACGCTCTAATATTAGCTGCAGGTTATGGAATGCGAATGGATAACTTAACCAAAGATATCCCTAAACCCTTATTAAAAATAAAAAATAAAACACTTATTAGCTATGCAATCGATCTCATTAAAAACATGTCATTTGATAAAATTTATATCAATACCCACTATAAACATAATATGTTAGAAAGATTTATCTCTGAAAATTACCCTGATATTACAATTTCTTATGAAGAAACTATCTTAGGAACAGGAGGTGGTATAAAAAACATACAAACAAACGATACAGTAATTCTAAATACAGATAATTTATGGGACCAGTCCTTTGAAAATGAATTAGAAAAATCAATTAAATTTTTTGATGAAAATAAAATTTTTGATAGTGTCCTTCTTATAAATTCTAAAAATAATAATTTTGATCTTGAAGTAAATAATGAAGGGCTTATTAACTTTCCATCAAAAATATGCAATACTTCATTTCAAGGTTGTCATATTATTAGAAAAAACTCTTTGCATCCTTACCCTGAAATTTTTAACATTCAAGACTTTTGGAAAGATTGTTCGTTAAATGAAAAAATCTATGGATATGAGACTACTAAAATCAATGCTCATGTTGGGACTAAAGATGAGTATTTGAAATACAAATAATAATAACCATATTAAATATATGACAGTTGAACAAATAAATGACGATGAATTTAATCAAAAAGTTCTTGAAGGATCAAAAGATAAGCCTGTTTTGGTAGATTTTTGGGCTGAGTGGTGTGGTCCATGTAAGGCTATTGCTCCTATTTTGGATAATTTAGCCTCTGAAATGGGCGATAAGATATCTATAAAAAAAATTAATATAGATGAAAATCCTCAAGCACCAGCAAACTTTAGTATTAGGAGTATACCCACAATGATACTCTTTAAAGATGGATCAATGGCTGATGCAAAGATTGGCTTAGGCTCAGAAGCGGACTTAAGAAGTTGGATTAACAGTAAACTTTAGAAGAAATTCATCTCAGAACACGCTTTATCAAATGAGATTTTATTTCCAATAAAATTTTTTCCCCTTTCACCTTGAAAAGCATCCTCAACATATTTATCCCATTCAATTTTTGGTATTCCAATTTCATTTAAATTTAATGGTGCTTCAAGTATTCTCAATGTCTCAGATAGTCTTTTTGAACTCTCAATGAGATCGACATTATAAATTTTTTCTAGGGACTTTTCTGTTTTTTCATCTTGGCCAATCAGACTCCTCATTATTGTTGGCAAAGTAAAAGAACAAGCTATTCCATGTGGAACATTAAAATTAATTGTTATCGGGTATGAAATATTATGTGCTATTGCAGTTTTAGTATTTGAAAAAGCTAGACCTGCATGAACACAAGCTTTAGCCATTAAAGTTCTCAACTCTATGTTTTTTAAATCATTTACAAGTTTTGGAAGTGTATCGATCACGGTTTGAGCACCTGCAATTCCATGAAATGTTGAAATCGGATTTGAGTTTACATTCCAAATGCTTTCTAAGGAGTGGGACAATGCATCAAGACCAGTAGAAATAGTCAGATTTTTTGGCTTGTTGATCATTAACTTTGGGTCAATAACTGATATCTCAGGATATAAAGATTTATCTGCTAATGAAAATTTACTTTTATACTCTTTATCCCAGACTGTAGCCCAACACGTAAGTTCACTCGATGTGCCCGAAGTAGTAGGTATAGCTATAATTTTTTTTGGATCTTGAACGTAAGCTGATTTTTTATTTCTTACAAAATCATTTAAATATTTATTTTCACCTTTAAAAGCCGCAAGTAATTTGGCCGTATCCATGACAGAGCCGCCTCCAAGAGCAACAACTGTATCAATTTGACTTTCTATTTTTGAAAATTTTTCCCCTGCAGAAATTAAATCTTGATAGTCTGGATTTGGTTGAACATCATCAAAGATTTCTAGAGGCTTATTTGATAAATTGTTAAAAAACTCTCTATACGTATCAAAGTTATCATCAGGATGGGTAACAAGAATGTACTTTCGATTACTTATTATATGTTCAATTTCATTAAATTTTTCCGAACCAAAAATAACATTTACCGGATTATAATATTCCCACATAAGATTTAGAGATTTTTAACAGCTTTTGAGAGAATTTGCATTTTTTGTTTTGCTTGATTTCTATCAAAAAACCCTAGACCACAATCAGGAGCAGCAATTAATCTTTCCTCATCAATATGCTCAAGAACTTCTCTGATCCTTTTTTGAATTTCCTCGACACTTTCCATACGACTTTTAGCTACATCAATCAAACCCATAATAACTTTGGTTTTTTTAAATTTTTCTAATAATTTTAAATCTAAAGGTCGGTGAGAGTCTTCCAAAGAAACTTCGTCTATACTAGAGTCTTCAACTAAGTCAGCAATTTTATCATATGCATCTAGGTCTGCTTTTTTGTAGTGTTCTGAGTCAAGCGAGTTAGGATAACCGCAGCAAATATGACAAGCTTTTTGAGTTTCTTTTAGTATTCCATGCATTGCTCTTTCTAAGTTTTCCATACCATAATCGTGTGTTTCTTCTGGTTTTCTGGCGAACACTGGTTCATCAATTTGAATGTATTGACAACCAGCTTCGGATAGAGCCTTAACTTCATTACTAATACATAAAGCTAGATCATAACCCATTTTTTTGGGATCATTATAATAGTCATCAGCAATGGAGTCAGTTATTGTCATAGGACCAGGTATAGTTATTTTCACTGGGTTATTAGTAAACTGCTGTGCAGATTTCCAATCATCTACTAATCGTAATGATTTATTTGAAACTTTACTTGTAATTGTTGGGAGTGTTGCTTCAAAAGCTCCTTTCCTGACTGATTTAGTTGTTAAGTGTTCAAAGCTTACCCCATTAAAAAATCTCAATTGATAAAAAATATAGTTTTCTCGCCTTACTTCACCATCTGTGGGGATATCTATTCCGCTACTTGTCTGATCAAGAATTACTTCTTCAATAGCTTTTAAGAATAGTTTTTCTTTTTCCTCATCTTTCTCTTCATATACTTTATGGTCTTCACTTTTGGGATCCCAATTTGATAACAATCCCTTGGATTGTTTTTTTTCTTCGTCAGATTTATCTTGGAGAAACCAATCTCTTATAGGTGTGTAATTAGGTTTCGGATAAGCTCCAATGGTTGTAGTTTTGATGCTCATTTAAAAAAAACAGCAGCCAGTATACTAGCTGCTGTTTAAAAATCTAATGATAAACGGAATTGAAAAGACCTACATTAAGTCTTCAATTTCCTCCATCATTTCTTCCTGAAGATCGCCCATGTCGTCGGCGTCACCTGTAGCAATGGTCTCAGTATAGTCATAGATTACCTGAGTCACAGCAAGACCGTTTTCTCCAGGATATGCGAACCAATCAGCTAACAAAGGCAGCTGATTAACAGCAGTTAACTTGTTGGGGTTTGCATCATAAAAATCACCTAACAGGTCATTTGCAGCTTTGTTAGGAGGAACGTAACCTGTTGTTTCTGCAACAGCAGCTGCTCCTACACCTGAAGTGATAAACTTTAAAAATGTCCATGCCGCTTGTACTCTTTCAGGATCATCTGAAGTAGTAACTAACATCGCTGCGTTACCACCGGCAGGTAGTCTAGCTGGAGTTCCACCATTAACACCAGGTATTCCTGGGAAAGGCGCAGTCTTTAGTTCAAAGTCAGCTTTTGCAGCTTCAACAGAGCCTAAACTACTAGTACTCCAAAACATCATACCAATAGTACCTGCATTAAACGCAGCTTGTCCGTCAGCAATAGAATAGTTAGGCATATTACAGCCACGCATGATATCTTTCATTTGTTCTAAAGTTTTTAGACCAGCATCTCCTCCCATATTAACAGCTCCATCTTTAACCATTGGAACATTTTGGCTATGCATTAGAGCTTGATGGAACCAGTTACCTGTAATATTCCATCCAAAGTAAAGTGTACCGTGTCCTGCAGCTTCTAATTTATTACAAGCGTCAATGACTTCATCCCAATTTGATGGAATGCTGCTAACACCAGCACTTGCTAAAAGATCCATGTTGTAGTAACCAACTGGAGTTGATACTGAAAATGGCAAGCCATAAACCTCTCCTCCAAAGGTAGATAAGCTCAACATAGCTTCGTGATAACCGTCTTTTGCAAAATCTGGCTCATTAGCAATGAAAGGCTCTAAAGATAAAGCGATACCTTTGTCTACTAAAGGTGCTTGTCTATTAAGACCTTGCATGGTGATATCAGGTAAGTTTCCTGATGTTGACTCTCTTAGTATAGTAGCAGTAGCATCTTCATAGTTTTCATAAGTTGCTCTGAACTTAACTTTAATGTCAGGATGAGCTTTTTCAAACTCTGGCATAATTGCCTGGTATGTCACATCGAACAAACCTGAATAAGGATATGCAAATTCAATTTCTACCGCATTAGCGTTGTATGCGAAAACTGATGCAAAAAATCCTAAGATTACTTTTTTCATAGTCCCTCCTTAAAATAATAATAATTAATTATTAAATCCTTAATGTTAAGAATATGCTAAATTTTTAAAGCAAAGTATAAATAATCAGTATGTGTGAGAAAAAATCTGTGAATAATTCCTAAAAGCTATTAATTACCAAGGTAATGAGAAGGTTTTTACATTTGTGTAACTTTTCATAGCCTCTATTACACCCTCTTTATATCCTAATCCTGAGTCTTTTATTCCGCCAAAAGGTGACATCTCAATTCTGTAACCGGGCACTTCCCAAATATTAACTGTGCCCACATTAAGACCGCTTATGTATTTTTTAATTCTTCTAAAATCGTTACTACAAACACCTGATGACAAACCAAAGGCCGTTGAATTTGAAATTTCCATTACTTTTTCATCATCATTGGGAACTCTAATGACAGGCACAATTGGACCAAAGGTTTCTTCAACAACAAGTTCTGATTTATAATTAACGTTGTCTATAAAAATTGGTGGCACAAGAGCTTCTTGGACCCCAGGGTTATAAAGAATTTTTGCACCATCCTGTTCAGCTTTATTTACTCTGTCATTAAACATACTTGCTGCCTCTTTATTAATTACTGTGCCCAACTGATTGTTAATATCCATGGGATCACCAAATTTTATTGATTTTGCTTTTTCCAAAGCAAGCTCGACAAATTTATCAGCAACTGATTCTTGAACTAATATTCTTTTTACAGCAGTGCATCTTTGACCAGAGTTTTTTGTTGCTCCCATGATTGCTAGATCAGCTGCTTTATTTAAATCATCATCATCTAAGTCACTCAAAACTATTAAAGGGTCGTTTCCACCTAACTCTAAAACAGTTCTTTTGTAACCTGCATTTTCAGCTATCAGTTTTCCAACACCAACGCTTCCTGTAAAAGTAATTAAATCTATATTTTTATTTTTAATTACTTCATTCCCAATGTCTTCAGGCCATCCTGTTAAAATTGAAAACATTTCTGGAGGAAGGCCACATTCATATAAAATATCTGCTAGTAGCATAGCTGTTAAAGGGGTCAATTCAGTTTGTTTACAAACAGTACAGTTGTTAGTTGCTATTGATGGAGCTATTTTGTGAGCAACCATATTTAAAGGATGATTAAATGGAGTGATTGCAGATATTGTGTTAAGCGGTTCTCTAATTGTAAATATTTTTCTTTGTTTTCCATGAGGTGTTAAATCACAAGAATAAATTTCTCCGTCATCCTGGATACAAAGCTGAGCAGTAAGAGAAAATACATCAAAGGCTCTACCAACTTCATAAAGCGTATCTTGTTTCGATAGCCCAGACTCAAGTGAAATTAGATCAGAGATTTGTTCTTTTCTCTCAACAAGTGTTTCAGCAGTCTTTTGAAGTATTTTTTGACGATCATATCTAGATAAATTAGGTTTATAATTTGCAGCAATATCAAAGGCTTTTTGAGCATGTTCTGCTGTGCCAGCTGGTACTGTGCCTATAACTTTACCTGTGAAGGGATAGATAACATCAATCTTGTTATCGGTGTGAACAGTTTTTCCACCAATCCTCATACCCTCATTAATAATTTTATCAGTCATGATTAAGCTCCATTAATAGCATAAAAAAATGCATCATAGTTATTTAAACTTTGATCTTTGGCAATGTTTAGTTTTTTATTAGAAATAAAAGGAACTTCTCTTTCATGATGACCTCCATGAGATCTAAGGGGTTCCTTTAATTTTGAAAGATCATGATTAGCTTTTGAGGTACCAATTGTCATATCTTCAGATGACATGCATACGATATCACCTATTCTATCTGAAGGTAGCCTATATTCTCTACATGCTTCTTCTTGTTTAACAACTACTTCAATTTCTTTAATTGATGATATTTTGCTAATTGTTTCACCAATTTTTGATTTATCTTTTACATATATAGTGGCAAACGATCCCAGTGAACCATGATGAACTACATAAGGGTCAGTAATTGGAAGTATTACTTTAGCCTCATCTTTACCCATTTGATCATCTAAATAATCTTGAAGGAAGATGGCATTAGGTTCTCCATTAATATTTGCTTTAGACTTCATTCCATGATCTGCAGTGATGACAACCGAATTCCCATTACTACAAATTTTACTGACATACTTATCAAACATCTGATAAAAATCATTTGCTTCTTTATCTCCAGGTGCATATTTGTGTTGAATAAAGTCAGTTGTAGATAAATACATAATGTCAGGATTAAATTCCTCAAGTAATTTTACCCCAGCTGCCATAACAAATTCTGATAGATCCTGAGAATATACTTCAGGTACTTTCATTCCAATCCAGTCATTAATATTTTCAATACCATTTTCACTGAGAGTGGCCTGATCTGATTTTTCTGATGAAAAACAGATTGCTCTTCCTTCATTAAATTTTAAACCATTACCTAAAAGAGTTCTTAATTTATCCTTAGCAGTGATTACTGCTATTTTATAACCTTCATTATAATATTTCTCAAAAATAGTTGGAGCTCTTAGATATTGTGGATCATTCATCATCACTTCTTCACCGGTTGACGGGGTATAAAAGAAATTACCACTTATTCCATGAACATCACTAGGCTGCCCTGTGACTATCGAAATGTTGTTAGGGTTTGTAAAACTGGGAATAGCACTGTTAGCCATCAGATATTGGCCATTTTCCAGTATTTTATCAAGATTTGGTGTCAATCCTTTTGAAGAGGCGATATCAATATACTCTTTTTGACTACCATCAAGGCATATAACTACTACAGTTGAAGAAAGTGATTTATTGTATTGTCTTTTGTTTATTTCAATTTTATCACTCATAATTACTATAGCCCCCTATAAAGAACAAACTTCCGATTAATCTAAAATTAATTCATAAAGTTTTAACATAAATTTTACAAATTTACTTTCAAAATGTCTTAATCAGAACTATTTTAGTGTTGAGGAATAAAAATAGATGGGGACAATTTCTTTAAAGAACATCAATAAGTCATTTGGTTCAACTGAGGTACTTAAACAGCTAAGCCTTGATATCCAAGATGGTGAATTTTTAACATTAGTCGGTCCGTCCGGTTGCGGCAAATCCACTTTGTTAAAAATTATTGCTGGATTGGAACAACAAAATAGTGGCGATGTAATTATTGATGATAAGAATGTTAATAGCACCAGAGCTAGCAAGAGAGACTTAGCAATGGTTTTCCAATCTTACGCTCTTTACCCACACCTGACTGTCAGAAAAAATCTAGAAACACCTTTGAAATTAAGAGACTATAGTTTTGTAGAGAGGTTGCCTCTTATTGGTAATTTTGTACCAAGTAGAAAAGAAAAAAAGAAATCAATTGATGAACTTGTTTTCAAAACATCTGAAACTTTAAAAATAACAGAACTACTTGATAGGAAGCCAGGTCAACTATCTGGTGGTCAAAGACAAAGAGCGGCGCTAGGAAGAGCGATGGTAAGAGAACCAGTTGCATTCTTAATGGATGAACCTTTATCAAATCTTGATGCTGCATTAAGAGTTCATATGAGATCTGAACTATCTGAGCTTCATAATTCTTTAAAGACCACTTTCATTTATGTGACGCATGATCAAGCTGAAGCTCTTACAATGTCAACTCGAATGGCGGTAATGATTGATGGGGAACTTTTGCAACTTGATACTCCAAGTGAGGTTTATAATAATCCATCATCTTTAAGGGTTGCAGAATTTGTTGGCAGCCCAAAGATTAACACATTTGCTGCTCAGATTAGCTCTGATGGTTCTGTTGAATTTATGGGTATTAAGCTTGAAAGAAAATTTAATACTAATAGTCAAAAAGCTTTAGTTGCTGTGAGACCAGAACATTTAGAAATTACAAAAGACTCAAACAAACCTGCATTTGAGGCTACAGTTTCATACCGAGAAAACCTTGGTTCTGATATATTTTACCATGTTCAAGTTGATCAATCTGACTCTAAAATCATAGTCAGAGGCTCACCACAAGCTGGACTGATCTCAAATGGGGAAACAGTTAGCATAAGTCCCTCTCATGCAGAGGCTATGCTTTTTGAAACATCTGGTGAGCGTATCCGATAAATATGCACCACTCTAAAGCACATATTTGGTTTGTTTGGCCTGCAATCATACTAATGATTGTCATATTAATACTTCCAATTTTTTTAGCCGGAGGTATCTCATTTACTAATTACAATCTTGGTAATTCTAGTTTCGAATGGGTAGGCATGGAGAATTATGAAAAAATGTTCTCCAGAAAAACTTACATTAAAATGATTATATCAACGGCAACTTACGTGTTAATCGTTGTCCCTGTTTCAGTGGTATTAGGTTTAGTTGCAGCCATTATGCTCAACTCTCTTCGATTTGGAGCTGATATTTATAAAACAATTTTCTTTCTTCCGGTGATGGCTACTTTATTGGCAATGGCTATTGCTTGGGAATTTACTCTTCATCCAACTCTTGGAATAATAAATTCTTTTCTTGCCAATGGATGCGGAGGTATTAGAGAATTTATTTTAGGTTTTCATTGGCTACCGTGGGTTAGTTCCGAGGACAGTTGGTACAGTGTTGCTTGTGCTAACAATATGGATTTCCCGTATTGGCTCAAAGATAAAAAAACAGCGATTTGGACAATTTGTTTTATTGGAGTATGGCAAGCCTTTGGATTTAATATGGTGTTATACTTAGCTGGTTTAACAAGCATACCAAGAGAATTGTATCATGCTGCAGAAATGGATGGTGCTCAGTCAACTTGGGAACAATTTAAACTTGTAACTTGGCCAATGTTAGGTCCTACAACTCTTTTTGTAGTTACCATAACGACAATAAGGTCATTTCAAGTATTCGACACAATTGAAATTCTTACAAAAGGTGGTCCCGCCAAAACAACGTATGTAATGATGTACGCAATTTTTGAAAAAGCAATTCAACAAAATATTACAAGTATTGGTGCTGCGATTACTGTTGTGTTTATAATTTTTATAATCTTGCTAACATTCTTCCAAAGATATGTGATTGAGAAAAGGGTACATTACTAAAATGTTAGCTAGACATTATATTGGAGAGTCATGGAAGCATGGACTGCTCATCATTGGAGCATTAATTGTGTTGATCCCATTCTACATGATGGTTTCAATGTCACTTAAATCTCAACAAGAAATTCAGTCAATATCTGGAGGTTTAGTCGGAGCACAGGAGATTCAAACATTCCCAGTTTGTACTAAGCACGGATACACCGAAGAGGTATGTACAATGCGACCTTATAAATACAATTTCTGGTTTGCGTTCAAAAAAGCCCCAATTCCAAGGTATTTAATGAATGGTTTGATCGTGACTGTTTCAATCTTTTTAATACAAGTTTTGATTGCACTTCCATGTTCTTACGCACTAGCCAAGCTCAGGTTTAAAGGAAGGGAATTTGTCTTTTCGATGGTTCTGTTCTGTTTATTAATTCCTGTACATGCAATCGCTTTACCGTTGTATGTCATGTTAGCAAAAGCTGGACTGGTGGATACCTATGCAGCCTTAATAATACCGTGGACAATATCTGTGTTTGGAATTTTTCTGATGCGGCAATTTTTTATGACAGTACCAGATGAACTAATTGATGCTGCAAGAATGGATGGAATGGGAGAATATTCTATTGTTTGGAAAGTTATGCTTCCTGTAGCTATACCAGCGTTACTAGCTTTTGCAATTTTCTCAGTTGTTGCTCACTGGAATGATTATTTTTGGCCTAGGATTGTTATCACAGGTAATCGTGATTTATTTACACCACCACTTGGTATTAGAGAATTTAGAGGCGGAATTGATAGTGATGAATTTGGACCTATGATGGCGTCGATTGTTACTGTTACCATTCCACTTATTGTGGCTTTCATAGTTGCTCAAAAGAGATTTGTTGAAGGTATCACTATGACTGGAATGAAGTAATTATTTACCCAGAGCGTTTACCATAACAATACCAAGTATAATTAGCCCGCAACCAAGTATTCCAAATAAGTTTGGACTCTGACCAAACTTAATTATACTTAACATGAATGTTCCAAAAATCACTAAACCAGCATAAGAGGCATAGGCAATTCCCATTGGTAAAAACTTCATTACCTTAGAAATAAAAAAGACTGCGATTACTATGGAAATAGCACTTAGTGAGGTTGGTATGAATTTCTCGTATCCATTTGATATTTTTGCAAAATTATTTGAAAGTATCCCGAAGAAGACTGCTGCAGCTAAATAAAAATATCCAATCAATTTAGATATCTATCTCATAAGGAAATGAGCTTAGTTGCTTTAAGCCATCTTTGGTTACAACGAACTGATCCTCAAGTTTAATTCCTTCTTTGCCGCCAACTTCACCAATATAACTCTCTACACAGATAGTCATATTTTCCTCAAAATTGGCTGAGTAATCCGCATTGCTAAAATCTCTATTTGGGTAAGCAACAAGTGGCCATTCATCACAAAGACCGACACCATGAATAATGCATGGATAATGATTATCGTAGCAATTATCAGGCAATTTCCAGGATTTTTCTGCAAATTCTCTAAAATTTAAACCAGCTTTAATCAGAGATTTGTTATGATTAATATGCTCTAAAGACATTGAGTAGAGCCTTTTTTGTTCATCATTTAGACGATTGCCCTCAACAAAGGTTCGAGAGATATCAGCACAGTAACCGTACGGTCCAACCATATCTGTATCAAAAGCAACTAAATCTCCAGACTCAATGACTCTGTTACTGCATTCTTGAAGCCAAGGATTTGTTCGTGGTCCAGATACTAATAGACGAGTCTCAAACCATTCCCCACCATTTTCAATATTGACTTTATGCATGTATGACCAAAGTTCTTCTTCTGTCATACCTGCCTGAAGTTTGTCTCTCATTAGCCACATTCCTTTTTCAGCAGTCTCAATAGAAGCTTTCATGCAAATTAACTCATCATCAGATTTAATAGATCTTGCGAGCTCAATATACTTTTGGGCGTTCACTAGTTTAACATTAAACTGTTTAAGTAACATTTGTATTCCAACTGGATCGGAAACATCTATTGCAAGGCAATTATTATCAGGTGAATGCTCTCTCATTAAATCTTGAACAGTGCCAGCCCATTTTTTTGCATTTTTATCAACAAAATTATTTGCTGAAAAAAAATCCCAACTATCAACTGCTCGAATATCATCAATCGTGCATAAATGTTCTGAGAGATGCTCGCTCTTTGGATAATCAAATAGTATTACTTTTCCCTCTGCAGAAATAAATACGAATCGCACGAGTTCATGCATTGTAAATAAACTCATATTTCTACTGTCGGTTGCATACCTTATATTGATCGGATCAAATAATATGCAAGCACCAACATTATTTAAACGTAGTTGTTCTAAAACTCTATTGAGTCGGTACATACGTAAACGGTCGAAGTCTATTTTTTCTTCATAGAGTCTAGGTTTGTAAACTTGATTTTCAAAAGTTTGGTTAATTGTTTCGAAAAACTTTGGGCCAATTTTACGGTCAGCAAATTTACTTGTAAAATTACTCATCCAAATGACTTTTAAAATTATTCTTTTCAAACCTTAAAAGATGATCACTAAATTGCAATTTAAGTTTTTTTGCACTATTGCTAATTTTATCAAGGAAATTAATACTTATTTTAATACTTTTTTGTTCATTTTCGGATATTTGACCAACATAGGTGATAGCATTCCATAATCCAAGAGAGTTCATCGGTGAAAATTTTTTCTTAGAGGATAACGATAGGTTTATAAATGAAAATAAAAATGAAGATGCGGATACTTTAAATTTTTTTCTAAAATGAGGTATTTTTTTATTCAGGCTTTCTACAAATTTTTTGGGATCACTAAATTGATAGGGATTAATCTTTGGAAAGAATAATTTGAGAAGTTTTTTTGAAAAATCATTTCCGGATGAATAAATAAAAAATAGCTGACCTTTTACATCTAACATTTTTAATAATGGAATAAGTACTAGCTTAAGTGTTCTGTCGTAAGGAGATCTTAGCCTGAAAGCTTGAGATGCAATTATATAGTCGTAAAACTTTGGAATACTCTCTAACTTACTTGGTATCAAATGCTTTAATGAAATTTTTTGATCCTTTCTATAAATAACCATCAGTGTCTTTTGCCTCGGTCTCAATATGGTTGAAGAAGTATCTTCTTTTATATCCCAATTTTTTCTTATAACCTCACCCATATTCATGAGTTGCTGATTGAAACTAAAACTTGAATTTCCAACTAATTCTTTTTTAATTAACTTACAATCTGTGAAACGATTATCATTAATTTCTCTGTAGGATGCATTCGTTATACAGAAAACTAAATTCTTATGTTCAAAAAATCTATAACCAAGATAATTTAGAAGACTGTTAATATCATCAATACTAATTTCTTTTCCAACAACTATAATTGGATCTTCAGGAAATTTGTCATGAACAGCCGATAGCAATGTGCAGATGACTGAGCCATCTCCTGTCCCAGCATCAAAAATTCTAAATGCATCTTTAGTAATTTTAGAATTTTTTAAATACTTCGCTAATTGAAAAGCTATTCGACTTTTTTCATTGGTAGAATTTACAAAAGATAAATATTTATCTCTTGAATCAAAAAAATCTGACTTTTTTGCCCCCACCTTATTTCTCCTAGTTTTTTTTTAAACTAGAAATGCATTGATTACCATAATAGAGTTAACTCGTTAGTTTATAAATATGACTTTAAAAACCTCGCTTTTATTGGGTATATTTGGCGCAGTTTTAGTAATATCGATAATGGTTTTTGATATTTACAAAAGAAACAAATAATCTAACTCAA
>LUMQ01000100.1_pt1 | contig 32453 bp, 29 predicted proteins | sample 729621 | NCBI WGS metagenome assembly LUMQ01 (sample SAMN03860259, study PRJNA289734) | marine metagenome | biome: seawater column; feature: ocean; material: water; isolation source: Red Sea water column Station 12 - depth 25m | place: Saudi Arabia: Red Sea | collected 2011-10-15 | depth 25 m | reverse complement strand
AAAGGTCGTGCAGTGTTAGTTCCATAATTAACAACAAAGAGAGGAAAAAAGATGAAGACAATAAAAACTTGCGTAACCGCTCTAATATCAGCTTTGTTGGTATTTAGTCCTGTTGCGTATGCTGATAAGTGGAGTGATCAGTTTCCACATATCAAAGCAACTGGGGATATTCCTGGTGATTGTTCTTACGAGTCTATGTCTAAGAAAAACTATAAAGGCAAGACGCTTAAGATTAATACACATGCTGTACCAGTCATGGGAGAGCCAACAGCTCTACATGCTGAGCAGTTCGCTAAACTTACTGGAGCAAAAGTTGATGTTACTCATACACCAGCAGGTGACTTATATGCGAAAGCAATGGTACCATTTCAAGCTGGACAAGCTCCATATGACATCGTTTTTGGATTTTCAAACTTCATTAACGATTGGAGAAGATACTTAGAGCCAGTTCCAAAGAAATACCTTGAGATGAAACAAATGAAAGACGTTACTCCGTCTCACATTGGTGTAGCATCTTGGGATGGTGTTATGTATCAGTTTCCGGTTGATGGAGACAGACATTATCTGAAATATAGAAAAGATGTAATTGATAATCCTGAGTACCAAAAACAATATAAGGAAGCTACTGGTAAAGAACTAAGAGTTCCTCAAACTTGGAAAGAATATGGAGAAATGGCAGCTTACTTTAACAATTGGGACTGGGATGGAGATGGCGAGAAAGAATACGGATCTGCTGAAGTAATGAAAAAAGACGATCTAATGTATGCTGCTTTCTATTCAAGATCTGCTGCTTACTCAAAAAATCCTAAAACACCTGGTGGTTTTTTCTTTGATTTAGAAACTATGAAACCACTAATTAACAATCCAGGTTTTGTTGAAGCTTTAACTGACTGGGTTGAGGCAACTAAATATGTTCCTCCAGGAGGAATAAATTTTGGTTTAGGTGATGAAATTGGATCATTTGGTGGAGGACAAACTTTGTTTAGTTTTTCATGGGATGATGCATTTGTTGCCGCTATGCAACCAGATAGTCCAATAAACAATAAAGTTGGTGCTGCACAGTTACCAGGAGCTATGAAAGTTTGGAATAGAAAAACTAACTCTTGGGATGAAGGCTTTAACCAAGCTCCTTTCTTCGTATGGGGATGGGCAGTTGGAGTAGCTAAGAAAAGTAAAGAGAAAGAAATGGCTTTCGATTACCTATGTTTCTTTGCTAACGAAGCTAACCACCAAGCAGACATTGGAATTGGTAGATTTGGTGTAAACCCATTTAGAAATGACGACTTTAAAGTTGATGTATGGACACAAATTGGTTGGGATAAAGATATTGCTCAATCATATGTTGATACTCTTGCACAAATGGAACAAAGTAAAAATAGAGTATTTCCATTAAGAGTTCCTGGAACTTTTGAGTTTAATGCTGCATTGGCTACTGCTGCTGCAAAAGCATTAGCTGGTCAATTATCTCCACAAGCTGCTTTAGACGAAGCTGCTAAACAGTGGGAAGATATACTTAACAGAGTAGGAAAAGATAACGTAAGAAAAGCCTATGCTGTTGGTGTAGCAATGGAAGATAATAAGCAATAATTTTGTAAAACTTGTGGCCGTTTTTTAACGGCCACATTTTAAAATAATCCAAAAAAAAAATTATGAATTTTAAACACAAGTTTGTTTTTTTATTCCCAGGATTGTTTGTACTTATTGGAATTTTAATTTTTCCAATTATTTTTACTATTAGATTAAGTCTTTCTGGATGGAATAGTTATACACCAGAAATGAACTTCATAGGTATCACGAATTATATAAGGTTATTTACTGATGACCCGAGGTTTTGGGAGTCTTTTTTTAGGCTAAGTTTTTTATCGGTAACCACAGTTATTCTTCAATATGTTATCGGATTTGCACTAGCGATGATGGTTTGGAGAGAAATAAAATTTAAAAGATTTTTTAGAGTAATTTTTCTCGTACCAATGATGACAACTCCAGTAATAATGACAGTTATTTGGAGAACATTTTTTCATGAGTCACTAGGTCCTGTAAATGATTTGTTAGGTGGATTAGGAATAAAACCAATTTTGTGGTTGAGTGATCCAGTTATTGCAAAGTTTACTGTTATAATTGTTGAGGTTTGGCAATGGACACCATTTATGTTTTTACTATTACTCGCTGGACTTTTGTCACTTCCAAAAGAACCCTTTTTGGCAGCCGCTATAGATGGAGCAAGTCCATTTAGAAAATTTGTTTATGTAACTTTTCCTTTGATGGCTCCAATATCAATTGGAGCAATAATTATAAGACTTATCGAGGCTTCAAAAATAATGGATACAGTATTTGTTTTGACTTCAGGAGGACCAGGTACTGCAACTGAGACCTCAAGTTTTTATATTTATATTAAAGGATTAAGAGAATTTCAGATGGGTTATGCAGCAACCTTATCTTTCACTTATCTTGTAATAATGATTATCAGTTTAACGATAATAGCTAAAGTTTTAACCAAACTAATGATCAAAGAATAAATATGAGCAAACTTTACACTTTTCTTAAATATTTCTTTATTACATTTTGGACTGTATTTGTTGTTGCACCATTTCTGTGGGCTGTATCAACATCTTTTAAAGACTTCCAATCTGTAAATAGTAAAGTAACTTATATTCCTTGGTTAGATTTCGAACCAACATTGGAGGGTTGGAGAGTTTTAATTAAGTCTCCTGCGAAAGGTGGAGTAGATATTGTTGAGCCCTATTTTAATAGTATTTTTGTAACTTGTACTGCTAGTTTAATAAGTATTGTTCTTGGAACACTTGCTGCTTATGCACTATCAAGATTTACTTTTAAAGCTGGATTTGTAAGAAACAACGATATTACTTTTTTCTTCATTTCACAAAGAATCATGCCTCCAATTGTATTATCAATTCCTTTCTTTATTTTTCTAAGCACAATAGGATTGCTTGATAGTTTATTAGGTCTAGTGGTCGTATATATCGTTTTATTAATGCCAATTGCTGTTTGGATTATGGTAGATTTTTTTAATAGAGTTCCAAAAGAATTAGATGAGACTGCATTAATTGATGGGTGTAATCCTTATCAAGCTTTCTATAAAGTTGTTTTACCAAATTCAATACCTGGTTTAATTGTTGCAGGAATGTTTTGTATTATTTTTGGATGGATAGATTTCTTTTTTGCATTTATTTTAACATTTACTGAAGTACAATTGTTACCTGTAAAAGTTGTTGCACTTAATTCATCAATAACACCATGGTGGAGCCTTTCGGCATCAGCTTTAGTCTCAGTTGCACCATTAATAATTGTTGCATTTGTAGTTGAGAGATATCTATCAAAAGGAAATTTATCAGGAGCATTAAAATAATGAATTTAATTGGAGAGAAAATTTCTTATAAACCTGATGAGCAGTTTCATTTAAACGATGTCTCATTTAATTTTAAAAAAGGTAATTTGTATACCATTTTAGGCAGAACCTTATCTGGTAAGACTACACTTTTAAAAACAATTGCAGGATTATTAAATCCAGATCAAGGCTCAATTTCTTTTGAGGAAAAAGACTTTATTAAAATACCAGTTTGGGAAAGAAATGTTGCTATGGTCTATCAACAATTCATTAATTATCCTCACTTAAATGTTTATGAAAACATAACTTTTCCATTAGAACAAAGAAAATTAAGTCCTGAGCAAATAAAAAAAGATGTAGATGAAGCTCTAAAAACTGTTGGATTAGTTGGATTTGAAAATAGAAAAATTCAGGAATTATCCGGTGGACAGCAACAAAGAGTTGCACTTGCAAGATCACTTGCAAAAAAAGCAAAAATTTTGTTGCTAGACGAACCGTTAGTTAATTTAGATTATAAACTTAGAGAGCAGTTAAGAGAAGAATTTAAAAGAATTTTCTCAGAAGGACTGTCCCAAGATACAATTTTAATTTACTCAACAACAGATCCCCAAGAAGTAATGGAACTAAATGGAGAAGTAATTGTTTTAGATGAAGGGAAAGTATTACAAAAAGGGGCTGCTAAAGAGATTTTTGAAAATCCATCTAATTTAAAAGTTGCAGAAATATCAAATGATCCACCAATGAATGTTTTAAAGGGTTCAAAAAATTTAAAAAATCTGAATTTTGAGAATATTTCTTTAGAAATTCCAAATCATTTTAAGAATTTAGAAGATAAAGATTATAATTTTGGAATTAGAGCTTCAGAAATTAAACTTGATGAAAATGGTGAAGAATTTGAAATAGAATTAGCAGAAATTAGTGGGTCAGAAACATTGCTCCACCTAAAAAGAGGAAATTCAAAAATAATTGCTTTAATCGAGGAAGTAATGAATTTTAAAATTCATGAGAAAGTAAAAATAAATTTTAATGTAAATAAGTTTTATGCTTTTGGAGAAGATGAAAAATTGGTTTCGTCGCCATATGGAGGAACAAATGGCTAAAATTGATTTATCAAATATTTCTCATACCTATAATCCTCTAGATCCAAAACCAACATATGCTCTTAATCCGTTTTCAATGACATGGGAAAATGGCAAGCGGTATGCAATTTTGGGACCTTCTGGGTGTGGAAAAACCACAATGTTAAACATTGTTTCTGGACTAGTGAGACCATCCAAAGGTGAAATATTATTCGATGAAACACCTGTGACCGATTTAAAAACGGAAGATAGAAATATTGCCCAAGTTTTCCAATTCCCTGTAATTTACAATACAATGACTGTTTATGATAATTTAGCGTTTCCACTAAGATGCAGGGAATTTACAAAAGATAAAATTGAACAAAGAGTAAAAGCAGTTTCAGATACTTTAAACTTATCTTCATTTTTAAACTCACCAGCGAGAAAATTAACGGCTGATCAAAAACAACTTATCTCTTTAGGTAGAGGGTTGGTTCGAGAAGACGTTGCAGCTGTTTTAATGGACGAACCTCTTACAGTTATAGACCCAGATTTAAAATTTAGACTTCGAAGAAACTTAAAAGAAATCAATGAACAATATAAAACAACATTGGTTTATGTAACTCACGATCAAAACGAAGCTATGACTTTTGCCACAAATTCAAATTTAGGAAATTTAAAAGATAAAAATGTTAAACTCGGAATTAGATCCGAGTTCATAGAATTGGCTGAAAAAGAAAAAAGTAATACAGTTAAAATTAAACTTACAAGAGTTGAGGACTTTGGTAATTTTAAGCTCCTTACAGGAAAAATGGGTGATTTAGTGATTAAGTCAAAAGTAGAAAGAGAAAAACCCATTCCAGACGGAGAATTAAATTTATATTTTCCACCTGAGAAATGTTGCGTTTATTCTGATGAAAAATTAGTTTAAAGGATAAATGAAACTCCTAAATTTATCAGCACAACAACTTTTAAAAAAACTTAAAAATAAACAATTAACTTCCGTTGAACTTTGTAAAGCTTATATCAATCAAAAAAAAAAATATGATAAGAATATTCAGGCTTGGGAATATTTTAATGAAAAAAAACTACTAAGTGATGCAAAAAAATCTGACAATCATAGAAAAAAATTAAAATCTTTAGGAGTTTTGCATGGTCTACCAGTAGCACTTAAAGATATTATCTCAACATCTGAAATGCCAACAAAATATGGCGCAAGAATAAAATTAAAAAAAAAAAATAATTTAGATGCTAAAATTGTTGAGCTCTTAAAAAAAGCTGGAGCAATAATTATGGGTAAAACTGTAACTTGTGAATTAGCATTCTTATCGCCATCGAAAACTAAAAACCCACATGATTATTCAAGAACACCAGGGGGTTCATCTAGTGGCTCTGCAGCCGTTATTGCATCTCATATGGCGCCATTATCAATTGGAACTCAAACGGGTGGATCTGTAATTAGGCCAGCCTCTTATTGTGGAGTTGTTGGTTATAAACCTACTTATGGATTAATTTCTAGAAATGGTGTTTTGCAAACATCATATAATTTGGATCAAGTCGGAGTATTTGGAAAAACAATTGGTGATGTAGAACTTTTATCAAAAGTTTTGTTTGCCAGAGATGATGCAGATGAAACAACAACAAGTATTAATTTTCTTAATAAAAAAATTAAAATAAAAAAATCAAAATTTGTTTTTTATAAAACCAAACGCTGGAGAAATGTTGATAGTATTTCAAAAAAATCATTTAATAAATTTATTTTAAATAATAAAAAAATAGTAAAAGTTGAGACTGCTCCCAAATATTTTGAAGATATGATTGATTGTCATACAATTATATACGAGACAGAGATGGCTCAAAATTTCCATCATTATTATAAAACTTCAAAAGGAAAACTTTCTATAGAAATTAAGAAAGCGATTATTAATGGACTAAAACATTCGGCAAAAGATTATGCTTTAGCTTTAGATGCGATGAGAACATATTCAAAAAACTTAGATAGTATATTTGAAAGGTTTGATGCAATTATAACGCCAAGTAGTTGTGGAATTGCTGACAAAGGATTTAAGACAACTGGGAGTCCAGAATTTAATAAGATTTGGTCTCTTGCACATGTGCCCTGCATTTCACTGCCAATTTTAAAAGGCGAAAAAAATTTGCCTTTAGGAGTGCAAATTATAGGCAAACAATTTGAAGATCTAAGCATGTTAAACCATGCCAAAATATTCAATAATTAAAGATAATTCATAAACATTTACAATCATAGATTGTAATTAAGTGAAAAATCCTCACTTTTTTAAAATGACTCTAAGAAACATATATGCTTTAAATGCATCAGTTAATTAACTTAAAGAGGAGAAATAATGATTAAAGAAAAAAAACTATTGAAGGGTAAAACTCCTTCAAGACGTAAATTCTTTAAGGCTGCTGCTGCGACAGGTGTTGCTGCTGTAGCTGCATCATCTTTAGCTGCTCCAGCCGTTGCCAAAGAAAGAATTGAAGCTTCTATGGTAGCTACATGGGGAAGAGATTTCCCAGGTTTAGGAACTGGTGCGCAAAGATTTGCTCAAAGAATTACAGACATGAGTGATGGAAGAATTCAAGTCACTTACTATGCAGCAAACGAGAGGGTTAAAGCGTTTGACTCATTTGATGAAGTTGCTTCAGGTAACTCGCAAATGTATCACGCTGCTGACTACTACTGGGTTAAAAAAGATCCAGCTTGGGGTTACTTTACAGCTGTACCTTTCGGTTTCACTTACACTGAAATGAACGCATGGATTAGATTTGCTGGTGGTCAACAATTATGGGATGAACTATCAGACAAATTCGGTCTAAAAAACTTTATGTGTGGAAGCACAGGAGTTCAAATGGGTGGATGGTTTAACAAGAAAATTAGAAGCCCTAATGACTTCAAAGGTCTTAAAATGCGTATGCCTGGATTAGGTGGACAAGTTATCGGTAAACTTGGAGGATCTCCAGTTTCACTTCCTGGTGGACAAATTTACGAAAACCTTGTTTCTGGTGCAATTGATGCAACAGAGTGGGTAGGTCCATGGAATGATGAAGCTATGAAATTCCAAGAAGCTGCTAAATACTACTACTATCCTGGAATGCACGAGCCAGGATCTATGTTAGCATGTGGTACTAACAAATCTTGGTTTACAAGCTTATCAAAATCAGATCAGCTATTAATTGAAGCTGCAGCTGCGATGGAAAATGACGTTATGATGTCAGAGTACAACGCTAAAAATGGTGCTGCGCTTGCAAGATTAATAAACGATCATGGTGTTAAACTAGAGAAGTTTAGCGACAAAGTTTATGATGGTTTTGCTAAAGCTGCTAATGAAGTATTTGAGGAAACAAGAGCAAGCAGTGGTCTCGCTGAGAGAATCCACTCTAGTTTCTTACAGGCTAGAAAAGACATTGGTTCTTGGACCAACTTGTCTGACTCACCTTACATTTCTCAAAGAAACAGAGCATTAGGAATGTAATCTAACTAAATTTAGTTATTAAAGGGCCCTTAATTGGGCCCTTTTTTTTTAAACAAAATCGAGTATTACTTAGGTATTTTAAAATACTATGGTGACAAAAAATTCAAATCTTTCTCTATATCTTAGAATAATCAGTTATTCAGTCTTAGCTTTCACTTTAGCATTTCTTATTAATAATGTTTTAACAGTTTGGAGTGATTGGCCAGGAATAAAAAAAATTTTTTCGCATCATGAGATGTTTGGATATAAGAAAAAAGTTCTAGAGGGATCTGATTTAAATTATGGTTATATGCAAATTGGATTGTATTTGATTTGTATTGCTGCAGTCGTTTTTTATGTTTTTAAAACATACAGTCAAACTTTGGAGCAAGATTCAAAAATTTTATCAAGATTTTCTGCATATCTTGTTAGATCATCATTTTGGGCAGTATTTTTAGTTGGCGTAGCTGACTTTGTTATATCTTTTATGGTTGTTGAAAGATTATGGGAAGCAATCTTCAGTCCTGAAGTAAAAGCATTGATGGTTAAAGCCCCAGTCAGAATTACTTATATTCACTTTCCAATAATATTAATTTCTTTTGTGATTGGATATTTTACGAAATCAGTTGGCTTTATTTGGCTAGCAGTATTGGTTGTAGTAAGTGAATTCGTAATTGTATTATCAAGATTTATATTTTCATACGAACAAGCATTTCAAGGGGATCTAGTTAGATTTTGGTATGCTGCACTTTACTTATTTGCTAGTGCATACGCTTTAATTCATGAAGGGCACGTAAGAGTTGACGTACTCTATTCTTCTTTTAGTGAAAAAAAGAAGGCATGGACAAATATGGTTGGATCGGCAGTTCTAGGAGTACCACTTACATTAATAGTTATATTTTTAGGTCTAAACGGAAAAGCCAGCATTATAAATGGTCCTGTTGTAGCTTTTGAAGTTACGCAACAAGGATCTAATGGTCTCTATCTTTTATATTTGATGGCTGTTTATCTAGCTGTTTTTGCTGTTACGATGTTAATTCAATTTACTAGTTATTTTATGGAAAGTAGTCACAAAATTTTAAAAGGTGTCAAAAATTAAATTATGGAAACATTCTTTTTAGCTGTTCTAGTTGCGATAATGATTGTTGCTCTTGCATCGGGTTACCCGGTTGCTTTTGCACTTCCTGGTTCAGCTATAATTGCAATTGGTTTAGCTGCATTTTTTGGCTACATCTTCGAGGGAGACTCCAGTGCCTTTTTTGCTGTAGATGGACCCATAGAATGGCTCGTTGCTGGTATTACAAATTTTAGGAGTAATTACTGGGATGTAGAAACAGATACTTTGATCGCAATTCCTTTATTTATATTCATGGGAATTATGCTTCAAAAATCAAAAATTGCTGAAGACTTATTAATAACAATGGGCCAATTATTTGGACCAATTCCTGGTGGTTTAGGAATTTCTGTTATATTTGTTGGAGCTCTATTAGCAGCAACGACTGGTATCGTTGGGGCAACTGTAATTGCGATGGGACTAATCTCGTTACCAACGATGTTAAATAACAAGTATGACAGGCAACTTGCTAGTGGAATAGTTTGTTCATCAGGAACATTAGGTCAAATTATTCCTCCATCAATTGTTTTAATTATTATTGCTGACCAGTTGGCAAGTGCATCTGATGTTGCAAACAACTTAAGACAAAATGATTATAAAGCCTTAACTGGTGAATTTAATATGCCAGGTGAATTTAGAGTAGGTTCATCAAGTGCAGGTGATATGTTTTTAGGAGCACTTTTACCAGGCCTTGTCTTAGTTGCTCTTTATATGATCTATGTATTTATTTTTGCTAGAATAAAGAAAGGTGTTGCACCGCCAGTTCCATTTAAAGGAAATTTCGATTTAAAATTTTGGTTAAGAGTAGTTGTAATTATCATACCACCACTTGCATTAATATTCGCCGTATTAGGTTCAATTTTAATGGGTATTGCTACTGTAAACCAAGCAGGTTCAATTGGAGCAATTGGTGCCACTTTGATGGCTGGTTATAGATTATATGAAGGAAAGAAAAGTGCGTTCTATCCTTTAATTTTAATTATTGGATCTCTAATTCCAATCACATTTTTTGCATCAAATTATGAATTAAATGTAAAAAATTTGGAGGAAAGAGATTTAAGTGCAATCTTTATAACCGCTTTCTTTGTGGTCATACTTGTATACGGAATAGGTTGGAGTTTTTGGAGAACTTTTAAAACAGAAAATGTTTTAAAAGAAGTTGTAACAGAAACTTGTGTAACCACTTCAATGGTGGAGAAGAATTAGTAAGAGACTTTTTACAAGATTTACCGGGTGGTTTTTGGACACAATTTGTTGTTGTGATGATTGTAATTTTCTTGCTAGGATTTTTCCTAGACTTTATTGAAATCGCAGTTGTTGTTGTTCCAATAATTGCACCAATATTATTAGCTGAAACAGGGGCCAACGTCACAGCCGTTTGGTTGGGAGTTATGATTGGTGTTAACTTACAGACTTCCTTCTTAACGCCGCCATTTGGATTTGCACTCTTTTATCTAAAAGGTGTAGCCCCAAAAATTGTTAAAACACTTGATATTTGGAAAGGTGTTGTGCCTTTTATAATTCTTCAGCTTATAGGATTGGGAATAGTCGGTGCATACCCTAGCTTAGTAAATTATCTGCCAAATAGAGTATATTTAACTTCGAATGTTGCTCCTCCACCAATGAATCCTAAACTACAGTACTGTTTACAAGAGTACAAATTTGCAAGATTTGATTCAAATGGTGAGACAATTAAAAATGCAATATTAAAATTCCAATCTGAGGCACCAACTAATCTGCCAGATGATAAAATGGAAATTTTAGAAGATCATTTTGATAGTGCACTAGGAACTTTTGCTCTAGTCGATAAATTAAAAAAAGTTGAGGTCGAATACAATGCATATGCTGTTGATTATAGGGATTTGCATTTCATTGTTAGAAAGAAGCAAAAGAAAATACTTAAATTAAATAAAAAAATAGAAAAATATAAAGCAGAGATTAGAAATTTAGATGATGACGAATTAGATGAGAAAAACAAAATAGAATTAAGAATTGAAGATGTAAAACTTGAAATTGAGGAAATTCAAAACTCAATTCCAGAAACTTGGCAAGCTAAGAATTCAGAATTCGACAAAATAAATAAAGCTAAAAATACAACAACAAAAAGATATAGAAAGAATGTAGATGAAGCCTACGATCTACTTGATCAGTTCGCAATGTTCATAAACGATGGAGTAAAACTTCAAGAAGTATCAAAAGATATTAAACAGTTAGATTATTTTATAGCTATGGAAAGCAATACAAAAGTATATGAAAGATCAGTTACAATTATGGATGGATTGTTTGACAAGTTGAGTGAGATCTCTGGAATGGATGAATTTTTAAATAGTGTAGATGATTTATTATCAATGGTAGACTCAGACGAACTTGATCCAATGGCGATTAGAACAAAATCAAAAGAAGTTGTTGAGTTATTCAATAAAGAAGTTAGCTGGAGAGCAAATGCTAAAGAAAACTTAATGCCAAAACTTGAGGAATATAATAATGCAATCAAAGAAACAATTGGATTAAGGTTGCAGTCTAAACTTACCAAAGAGCAAGCTATCTATGTATCTAAATGTAATTCAATACATAGAGATATTTCACTAAATTTTTAAACTGTTAATTTATCAATTAATTCTGATCTTGTATAAAGACCCAAGTCTTCTGCCTTCGACTTTAATTTTTCATTAATCTCTTTTAATTTTGGAACATTTAAATCAAGCTTATTTGCAATTTCTATAATTGAACCAATTATTGGATCTATTTCTAATGGTTTACCAGCATTTAGATCTTGAGCTGTCGAAGGTCTATGTCCTATAATTGAGACTCCACCCTTAATTCGATCCTCAATTGATATATTGAATTTAACTCCAATTTTTTCCCCAACTTGTTGGCACTCCTGCATTAAAACTTTTATTAAATTGTAAGTCTCTGGATCATTACCCATCTCATCCATAGTCTTATTCGTTAGAGCACTTACTGGGTTGAACGAACAGTTACCCCACAGTTTCACCCAAATTTCGTCTCTTAAATTTTTCTTCTGAGGGGCTTTTAAACCCCCTTCAATGAATAAACTTGAAATTATTTTTAGTCTTTCTGATCTGGTTCCATCTGGTTCACCTAGAGAAAATCGTTCACCATTACCATTATGTTTAATAACACCTGGCTCTAATATCTGACAGGCTGGATAAACTACACAACCAATTGCTCTTTCAGGTCCTAGAGTTTGCCATATCTTTCCACCTGGATCAACACTTTCAACTATTTGATTGTCTAATTTGGTGCCCGTATTAGCTTTATAAAAGTACCACCAAGGCAACCCATTAATGGCGCATATAATTGAAGTTTTTTTACCCATAATTGGTTTTAAGCTTTCTGAAATTTTACTAATAGCATTAGCTTTTACAGAAATAATTATGAAATCTTGTTCCTCCAAATCTTTAGGATTGTCAGTTACATCAAATTTAAAATTAACTTTATTGTCATCCCTTATAAAAGTTAATCCATTTTGCTCTATTGCTTTTTTATGTTCTCCTCTAGCAATTAAAGAGACTTGTGCGTTTGTTTTTTTTAGACTTGTAGCAATAAATCCACCAATAGATCCCGCTCCAAATATACAAATTTTAGTCATTAGTTCACTAATCCAAACTTTTTAGCTAAAGTATTTCTTTGTAGTTTACCTGTTGCACCTTTAGGAATTTCATTTACAAAAAATATTTTCTTTGGAATTTTAAATTTCGCAAGTTTTTCATTTGCATAAATTTTTATATCATCTTCAGTACACTTCATGCCTTCTTTTATGATTATTGCGGTAGCTATATCCTCTCCAAGCATTTTATCCTCATATCCAAAGCAAACAGCTTGCTCAATATTTGGATGATCCATAAGAATGTTATCCACTTCTAAAGGCGAAATCTTTTCGCCACCTTTATTAATTATCTCCTTTAATCTTCCGGAGATTTTCAGATAACCGTCTTTATCAAAATATCCCTGATCTCCTGTTCTAAACCAACCATCTGAAAAGCTATTTTTATTTGCATCTGGATTATTTTCATATCCAGATGTAACATTTTCACCTCTAATACAAACTTCTCCCTCTTCTCCTTGACTCAAAATCTTGTTATTATTATCCATAATACAAACTTCTGGCCCAGCAGGAATTCCTACAAATCCAGGTTTTTGGGACTTAGGCGGTAAAGGATTTGAGGTCATTTGATGAGTAGCTTCCGTCATCCCATATGCTTCTATTACTGGACAATTAAATACCTCGTTTAGTTTTTCAAATACAGCTGGAGGCAGAGATGCTGATGATGATCTTAAAAATCTAAGATTTAATTGTTTAGCAGTTTCTAGATTTTTATATGCTCTCATTAATATTGCTTGATGCATTGTTGGTACTCCAGAATACCAAGTTATTTTCTCTCTTTTTGCATTATCTAAAAATTTTAATGCATTAAATCCACTACTTGCACATACAGATGCCCCTACCTTCATAGATGCAGCAAGAACTGCAATTAAGCCATGAATATGAAATAATGGCATAATATTTAGACAATGATCTTTATCAGTTAAATTAAGACTTTTGGAGATATTATCTGCCGAAGAAAAAATATTTTTATTTGTTAATGGAACAATCTTAGGTCTTGATGTAGTGCCCGAAGTATGCAGCACAAGAGCTTCATGGTCTTCGCCTGGCAAAATATAATCACTACTTTTTTCAAAAAGATTAAAATCACCGCTTAAAGTATTTCCGTCTGACTTTATTTCGCAAACAGGAATTTTTAATTTATTAGCGACTTCTACTACTGCATTTTTAGAATTTTTCTCTACAATCACTATCTTTGGTTTTAAATCCTCTAGGTAAAATTCGAATTCTTCAGATTTATAGTTAGGGTTTAAAGGTGCAGCAGACATGTAGCTTGAAATCGCCAAAAAACTAGTTGCCATGTAAGGACCGTTTGGCAAAACTATTGCTGCACGATCTTTATTATTAATGCCATTACCTGATAATTGTTTTGAAATTCTTTCTATTAATGATTTTAAATCAACAAATTTTAGTGGAGAACCACTTTCAGATGTTATTGCAGTTAGATTATCATTTTGTGATTCTATAATATTCCTAACAATTCTAGAGTTCATTTAAATTAATAACCTTTTGCGTATCCATCTTTTCTTGGATCTGAACCGCCAACTAAATTTCCTTTTTCTCTATCTATTTGAATTGCTTGTCCGCCTCCATGAGTACCATCTATATACTCAACATTATGACCGACTTCTTTTAAATTATTAAAAATTTTTTCATCAATACTTTTCTCTAATTTATAAATGTTATTGAAATGGAAAGCTCTAGGAAATGAAATGGCTTGTTGAGGAGTTAAGTTATAATCAATAATGCTATTTAAAACGTGAACTTGTCCTACAGGTTGATATTGTCCTCCCATTACTCCATAAGATAATTCACATTCTCCTTTGTTGTTCATAACTATTCCAGGAATTATTGTATGTAGCGGTCTTTTTAATCCTTGAATACAATTAGGATGACCTTCCTCAACTCTAAAATTAGTTCCTCTATTGTGAAGAACCACTCCAGATTTATCACCTGTTATTCCAGAACCAAAAGCATAGCAAACAGAATTTATTATTGAAACTACATTTAAATCTCTGTCCACTACACTTAAATAAACTGTTTCAGGATGGTTTGGAATATTTAGATCTCCTACATCTGCGCAGCCATTAATAGATATATTTTTTGAGATATTATCTATATTTTGTTCACTTAATATTTTTTTTAAATCTAAATCTACAAATTCTGGATCACCAATATTTTCTTCTTTAAGTTTATAAGCCTGCTTTGTAACTTCTGCTTCAAGATGGAACCTTTCAAATGAATTCACATCATATTTTTCAATACCTAACTTTTCTAATAATTTCATCATTACTAAAACTGTTATTCCAGGGCCACTCGGAGGACATTGATGAATGATAATATCTCTATATCTATCTGATAAAGTATCTGATTTAATAGTTTTTTGCTTATGGAAATCTTCAATTGTATGTAAGCCCCCAAACTCTTTTAAAGTTTTAACTAAATCTTCAGCAATTGATCCTTCATAAAATTCTTTAACTCCATTTTTTGAAATTTTTTCGAGAGTCTCTCCAAGTGCAGGATTTTTATTTACCTCATTAAATTGATAACTTTTACCATTATTTAGCATATGTTTTCTAGAATATGGGTTATCGTTTAATTTATTAAATACGTTGCTCCAGGCGTTAGCAACAACTTTAGTCACTTTAAAACCATTCTTTGCAATATCTATACCTTTGTGAAACAACTCCTCAAAATCGAGTTTTCCAAAATCATTATGAATTGAATTCCAAGCATCTAATGCACCAGGAATAGTTACTGCATGAGGACTTGTTAAACCAATTTTATCTATATTGTTTTCCTTGAAATAATCAAAATTTGCTTTTGCTGGAGCAATACCTGATCCATTATATGAAACAGGGTCTTTGCCATTCATTTTTATTATTGCAAAACAATCTCCACCTATACTTGTAGCATTAGGCTCTGCAACAGACAGAACAACAGAAGCTGCAATAGCTGCATCCACAGCATTTCCACCTTTTTGCAATATTCTAAGAGCTTCTTCTGTAGCTATTGGATGTGATGTTGCGGCCATACCATTTGAAGAAATGGCATCTTTATCTTTTGTTGAATGATTATTCATAATAGAACTGTAATTTCATAAAAAATATAAATGATCAATAAAATAAATAAAAGTATTCTAATTTTTTCTGTATTTGCCTTTGGCTTTTTTATATCAAATTTACTGAGATCAATTACCGCAACATTAACACCTGCTCTTTCAACTGAATTCAATTTAAGTGCCGCAAATCTTGGACTTTTAGCTGGGGGATATTTTCTAGGGTTTTCGCTCATGCAAATTCCTACTGGCATGTTATTAGATAGATTTGGCCCAAAAAAAGTTATCGGATATTTATTAATCATTGCTCTTATTGGAACTATTTCATTCGCTTTTGCTAAAAGTTTTGCAGGTTTATTAATTTCTAGAATTTTCATTGGTGTAGGTGTTGCCGCTTGTTTAATGGGCCCTTTAACTGGTTACAGAGTATGGTTTGAAGAAAAGTATCAACAACGTGCAAATTCATGGATGTTGATGGTTGCAAATTTTGGATTTGTTGCATCAACTCTACCAGTTCAAATTTTATTACCAATAATTGGTTGGCGATCTATTTTTTTAATTATAGCCTCTTTAATTTTGATAAGCATAATATTAATATCAATTTTAATACCTTCGTGGGAAACTAAGAGGGATGAAGACCAAAATAATAATCTTCAAAATCTTTCCCACATATGGAAAAATAAATTCTTTATTAGCTTAGTACCGCTTGCATTTTTTAATTATGGAGGTGTTCAAGCAATACAAACATTATGGGCTGGCCCATGGATGCTAAATGTGACGGGTTATGATGCAATACAAAGTGCGACAGGTTTATTTTGGATAAATGTAACTATGCTTTTTTCTTTTTTAATATGGGGATATTTTTTGCCAAAACTATCTTCCAAGGGAATTGACAGTATGAGAATTGTAAAATTTACACTTCCTGTAAGTTATATAATTTTATTTTTAATAGTCATAATGGGAGACAAAGCTGGTGCAACCATGTTCACTTTTTATATTTTATCATCAATAGTAATTTCTTTAACCCAACCAGCAATAGCATTAAATTTTCCTACTAAACTAGCAGGAAAATCTTTAACTTCATTCAATGTATTTTTATTTTCTGGTACTTTTTTTGTACAATGGATAATTGGTTTAATAATAGATTTTTCTAGAAATTTAGGTGCTACTATTACAATGAGCTATCAAATTTCTTTTTCAATTTTTTTATTTTTATGCGTTTTAAGTTACTTATTTTTTTTAATATTAAATAAAAATGAATAAAAATTTTATCGGATATTTTCTATTATTATTTCAGCCACTTTTTATGGCTAGTAATTTAATTGTAGCAAGAGGTGGTGTTGATGATGTTCCTCCCATATCTTTATCTTTTTGGAGATGGTTTATTTTTTTCATTATTTTATTCGTCCTAAATTATAAGTATTTATTTGATAATTTTCAGACTATTAAAAAAGAGAGTAAAAGAAGTTTTTTTCTAGGTTTGATGGGATGTGGTGTTTGTGGAATATTTCCATATATGGCTGGTTCATCTACAACCATTGTTAATATGGGAATTCTTTATACTTCTTCACCAATATTTATAATTTTAATCTCATATTTTCTTTTTAAAGATAAGATAAATATTTTCCAATTTATTGGCTTACTTTTTTGTCTAGTTGGAGTGTTTGCTGTAATTTTAAAGGGCGATATCAATTTACTTCTTGAATTAAAATTTGCTTCTGGAGATTTTTGGATGTTAGGAGCAGCATTAGGCTGGGCGATTTATACAGTTATGCTTTTTCAATGGAATTCAGAACTCAATTTTTTTCCAAGACTAACAATTATATCTTTCTTTGGTTTTTTATCTATTTTGCCTTTTTATTTTATAGAGCATATTTATTTTGAAAAAACTTTATTCAATGAAGAATTTTATTATTGGATTTTGTTTGCAGCAATTTCTCCAGGTATAATCGCTTTCTCACTATACACATTAACTATTAAATACTTAGGACCATCAACAACCGGTTTCACACTATACCTCTATACAATTTATGGAGCTTTTTATGGAATAATATTTTTTTCAGAGATTTTGGAAAATTATCATTTAATAGGTACCATATTTGTGTTTTTTGGTATTTATTTGGTAAGAAGAAAAAGTAAAAATGAAATTAAAGCCTAAAATGTTATTTGCAAAAATTCTGTTTTATATTTTTATTATTTACTTTGGAGTTTCTCTAATAGTTTATTTTTATCAAAGAAAATTATTATACCATCCTGGAGAAAATAATTATTTAGATGAGGGACCTCTATCTCACAAAATCGAAAAAGTAAGTATTCAATCTGATAATGATCTAGTTGGATGGTACTACAAAAAAAATAATAACTCTAAAACTTTGCTTTTTTTTCACGGAAATGCTGGAAAATTAGATAATAGAATTTATAAACTAAATGAGTTTGCAGATTTAGATTTAAACTATTTAATTTTTGCATATAGAGGCTTTAGTGGAAATAAAGGCAAACCAACAGAAATTGGACTTTATAAAGATGCAATTAAAGCCAAAGAATGGCTTAATCAAAACAATATAGAAGATAAAGATATTGTTCTCTATGGAGAATCTCTTGGCACTGCTGTAGCAATAGAGACCGCAAGTAACAATTTATTTGCAGGTATAATATTAGAGTCCCCATTTACATCTATGGAGATTTTGGCACAAAAATATTATCCATATCTTCCTGCAAAAATTATTTTAAAAGATAAATACAAATCTATTGAAAAAATTAACAAAATAAAGTTTCCCATGCATGTGATGCACGGGAAAAAGGATAATATTGTGCCATTTTATATGGGCGAAGAAATATTTAATAAATATGGTGGTGTTAAGTCAAATTATTTTAATGAAAACGACGACCATATGATGGAATTTAATAAAAATTTAATTCAATCAATCGACAATTTTATAAAAAGTTTAAATTAAGACATAATTTAAACAAATCCACATCACTTTTAAATTCTAACTTTAGATATGTTTAAATTCCTTTTATTACTTTTTTTATTAATATTGCCAACAAAACTTAGTTCAGAAATAAATAATGAGTACTATGATAACAATTATTTTCATATTGGAAAAATGAACTCTTACAATAGTGAGTTCACTCTATATTTTAAAACACGGAAGAAAGCTATCTTAGCAAAGGGAGAATTTTATAATTATATTAATGATTTTCCACAGGATTTATACTTATATGATAAAAATTTAAATAAAGATTACCCTCTGATTTCATATGACTGGTTTCCAAAAAAAGTTAAAAAAATATCAAAAAAATATAATTACCCACTTTTCCCAGAGGATTTTGCTTACTATTTATTAAATGACAACAACACTTTAATTTTGATAAGTGCAAAAAAAAATTTTTATGAAAATTTAAAATATGACATAAAAAATAATAAGCTAGAAATTGCTAATACCTCTGGCAAATTAAATTTTATAATCTCTTCTTATGCTGAAAACTGTGGTTATAAATCTCTAAAAAATAATTTTGAGTGCAACATTTATAAACCTTTAATTTCTAAAAATTTGCTTAATTAACTTGGGTAAATGCACTTGCAAACTTCTCAGCTTCAAATATTTGTAAGTCATCCTCTTTTTCTCCAAGCCCGAGACCAACAATAGGTACTTTATATTTCTTTGAAATCGCAATCAATATTCCACCTTTTGCAGTTCCATCAAGTTTTGTCATTATGATGCCTGTGATTGGAAGTAATTTATTAAATTCTTCGAGTTGATTAATTATATTTTGTCCCGATGTTGCATCTAAAACTAAGATAACCTCGTGAGGTGCTGTTTCATCACTTTTTTTAATTACATTTCCTATTTTTTTTAATTCATCCATTAAATTCTTTTTATTTTGTAATCTTCCTGCCGTGTCTACTATTACTTGATTTATGTTTTGACTTTGAGCTATTTCCATTGCTTTAAAAGCAACTGAAGCTGGATCTGAACCAGGATCTGATTTTACAATTTTAGCATCAACCCTGTTAGCCCATTCTTCTAATTGATCAATAGCAGCTGCTCTAAATGTATCGCATGCTGAAAAAAGAACTTTATTATTATTTTGTATAAATATTTTTCCTAATTTTCCAATAGTAGTTGTCTTACCAACTCCATTAACACCTGAAACTAATATTATATTTGTCTTTTCTTTTTTTAAGAAAAAATCTTTCTTTTCTAGGGGTTTCATTAGTTCTAAAATATAATTATTAAGTATTTCAAAAACTTCCTTTATTGGATCATTTTTTGGATCAATCTTTTTTTGAGCAATTATAGATTTTATCTCTGATGCTGCATCTATGCCCACGTCTGAGCCGATCAAGAATTCCTCTATTTTATCAAGAGTTGTATCGTCAATTTCTTTCTTAACTATTATTTCTTTAAGACCTGATGCTATATTACTTGCACTTCTTTTAAATCCGATTTTAAATTTTTCAAAAATACCCATTATATTTTGATATTAATTTTTTCAATTTCAGATACAGGACCTCTCATTTTTATATTTAATTCATTATCAATTTGAATATTTAAAATTCCTGTTGAAAATTCTATTTTTGAATTACTATTTTGTAGTTGATTTAAATTAGCTGCGACTGCCGTTGCACATGCTGCAGTCCCGCAAGCTTTTGTTAAACCAGCGCCCCTCTCCCAAACTTTAATTTTGTAATGTTGTTCACTAATTTTTTGAGCTATTGTGACATTACATTTTTCAGGGAAAACTTCATGATTTTCTATTAATGGTCCATACTTTTTTAAATTTATTTTTTCTATATCCTCGCAAAAATATATGACATGAGGGTTTCCAACATTCACTGCAATACCACCATTCATTTTATTTCCGTCAATATCAATCATACCAAGTGATAGATTTTTAGTATCAAGATCTTTACTTAAAGGAATTTTGTTCCACTCTAAATTTGGAGTTCCAATTATTGTTTCAACATCTTTATTATTAAGGACCTTAGATTTTAATATTTTTGAGGATACTGAAATTTCAATTTCTTTTTTATTTTTTTCAATACTTAGTAAATAAGCAACGCATCTAGTTCCATTTCCACATGCATCTGAGCGGCTTCCATCCGAGTTAAAAAAAGCAACATCAGCATCAGCTTTTTGACTTTTTTTTATGTAGATCAACTGATCGCACCCTATGAAATCTCTGTCACAAATTTTTAAGATTTGGTCATTTGATAAGTTTAAATTATTTATTCTCTGATCAATAATAACAAAGTCGTTACCTAATCCATCCATTTTAAATGCTTCAAATTCCATATAAATAATACTTAACTTATTTATTGACTTTTTGAACCTCTAATATAGTTTACGCGCACTTCCGCAAAATACAGCAATTTGCGGTGTCTTTGGAAACAAAGAGATCGACACCAGTCAGCGAGGGTTCGCCCACTGGTGCGATACTTGCTGTGCGAAATTATGTTTGAAAATTTAACTAATAAATTTGAAGAAATTTTTTCTTCATTAAAAAAAGCTCCTTCTCTTGATGAAAAGCAAGTTGATGAGGGTTTAAAAGGTATAAGGTTGGCCTTATTAGAAGCCGATGTTTCTTTAGACGTAGTTAAGGAGTTTATTAGTAGAGTTAAGCCTAAAGCGCTAGGTCAAGAAATTATAAGATCAACTTCTCCCGGGGATATGGTTGTAAAAATCGTTTATGACGAAATAGTATCTTTTTTAGGTGATAAGAATTCTGAAATCTCCCTTAATGCTGTCCCTCCAGTTCCAATCATGCTAGTTGGGTTGCAAGGTTCAGGAAAAACTACAACAACCTCAAAATTAGCGAAATTTTTAGAAAAAAATAACAAGAAAAAAGTTATGATGGCTAGTTTGGACGTTTACAGACCTGCCGCGCAAGAGCAATTGAGACTTTTGGGTGAACAAAATAATATTGAAACTTTGCCAATTATAGAAGGCCAGCTTCCTGCTGATATTTGTAGAAGAGCTTTAAGTGCTGCAAATTTAAATGGTTGTGAAGTAGTTTTATTTGATACTGCTGGAAGAACACAAATAGATTTTCAAATGATGAATGAAATCAAACAAATTGAAACTATTATTAATCCTGCAGAAACTATACTGGTAGCAGATTCTCTAACAGGTCAAGTTGCTGCTAATGTAGCAAAGGAATTTAAAAATACAGTAAATTTGAGCGGCATTATACTTACAAGAGCAGATGGAGATGGAAGAGGTGGAGCTGCATTGAGTATGAAATATGTTGCTGAGGTCCCCATAAAGTTTCTTGGTGTTGGAGAAAAAATTGAGAATTTTGAAGTTTTCCATCCTGATCGAATTGCAAATAGAATTTTGGGAATGGGAGATATCGTTTCCTTAGTTGAAAAAGCTTCAGAAGATTTAGATCAAGAAAATTTAAAGAAAACAGAAGAGAAACTTAAAAAAGGTCAATTCTCGATGGAAGATTATCTTTCTCAATTACGTCAAATGAAAAAGATGGGTGGAATTGAAGGCATAATGTCATTTCTCCCTGGAGTTTCAAAAATTAAATCACAAATGGACCAATCAGGAATAGATGAAAAAATTATAACTCAAAATGAAGCTGTTATTTTATCAATGACAAAGCAAGAAAGAGAAAATCCTAAAATTATAAATGGATCAAGAAAAAAAAGAATTGCTAATGGCTCAGGTACAGACATTGCCACTATCAATAAGTTGTTAAAACAATTTAAGATGATGTCAGAAATGATGAAAAAAATGTCTAAAGGAAACATGAAAGGAATGGCGGATAAAGGGATCCCGCCTGAACTATTTAATCAATTAAAATAAAGGAGATATAAGTAATGTTAAAAATGAGACTATCAATGGGAGGTACTAAAAAAAGGCCAGTATATAAAATTGTTGTGGCTGATAGTAGATTTCCAAGAGACGGAAGGTTTATAGAAAAATTAGGTTTTTATAATCCGTTATTACCGAAGGATAAAAAGGAAAGGATTGGCTTAGATTCTGAGCGAATTAAATATTGGTTAGGTCAAGGAGCTCAGCCAACAACAAGAGTTGCAAGGTTATTGGGAGAAAACGATATAATGCCAATGCCTGAAAAAGGAAACAATCCTCAAAAAGCAATTCCTAAAAAAGATAGAAAAAAAGCTGACGAAGGTGGAGAAGCGAAACCAGAAGGAGATGCATCTAAACCAGCAGAAGCACCTAAGGAAGAAGCTAAACCAGCAGAAGCACCTAAGGAAGAAGCTAAGCCAGCAGAAGCACCTAAGGAAGAAGAAAAAAAATAATGTTAGAAGCTCGTATATTCACACTCTATCCAGATTTTTTTCCAGGTTATTTAGGTCAAGGTATTTTTGGTAAAGCACTATCAGAGAATAAATGGAAAATAGATACTGTGGATATAAGAGAGTATGCATTTGATAAACATAAAACTGTTGATGACACTCCCTATGGAGGAGGTGAAGGTATGTTAATGAAAGCAGATGTATTAGCAAAATCAATAGATATGAATGTTAAAGATGGCGAAAAGATTATTTATCTAAGTCCGAAGGGTAAGTTGTTCAATCATCAATTAGCAAAACAACTATCTCAAGAAAAAACAATAAATATAATTTGTGGACACTTTGAAGGAGTTGATGAAAGATTATTAAAAACAAGAAATATTGAGGAATTAAGTATAGGAGACTTTGTTTTATCTGGAGGTGAAGGAGCTTCATTTGTAATTCTTGATGCAATTTTAAGATTTATTCCTGGTATTCTTGGCAATACAAATTCAGCTAAAGAAGAAAGTTTTGAAAACGGACTTTTAGAGTATCCTCAATTTACAAAACCTCAAATATGGGAGGAAAAAAGTGTTCCAGATGTGCTATTATCAGGCGATCACGCCAAAATTAAAGACTGGCGTTTATCTCAATCTGAGGCTATAACACGCGACCGAAGACCAGATTTGTGGCAATTATATAAAAAGACTAAAGAGAATTAAAATGAAGACAATTGAAGAAATTAATCAATCTAAAGTAAAAAAAATTATTTCTGAGAGAAAGCATCCAGAATTTTTCCCAGGGGACATTGTTAAAGTTGGAGTTAGAATAACCGAGGGAAAAAGAGATCGTATTCAATATTTTGAAGGTGTGTGTATTGCAAAAAAAAATAGAGATATCAATTCTTCTTTTACTGTAAGAAAAATTTCTTTTGGTGAGGGTGTGGAAAGAACATTTGCTTTATATAGTCCGATTGTAGATACAATTAAAGTTGTAAGGTCAGGAAAAGTTAGAAGAGCCAAGTTATATTATTTGAGAGATAGAACAGGTAAATCTGCAAGAATTGCAGAAAAAATTAAAAAGAAAATAGGTATAGATGTTGAAACTAAGATTCACGAAGTAACAGAAGAAAATGTTATGCCTGATACAGAACAAAAAACAGCAGATAGCCAACAAGATTCCAATAAAGATGCTCCAAAAGTAGAAGCAAAAAAACCAGAAGAAAAAAAAGAAACTAAAGAAGAAACCCCATCAGTGGAAAAAAAAACTGATGAAAAAAAAGAAAATCCTGAAGTAAAAAAATAATTTTTTACAATGCCTCAAACTATATACGATAAAATATGGAATGATCATCTTGTTCATCAACAAGAGGATGGGACTTCACTTTTATTTGTTGATAGACATTTAATTCATGAAGTTACTAGTCCACAAGCATTTGAAGGTTTAAGAAATTCTAATAGAAAAGTTAGACAACCTTCTTTAACTTTAGCAGTAGCAGATCATAATGTTCCAACAACGGATAGATCAGTGCCTATTACTGACGAAGATTCAAAAATACAAATTGAGACACTAGAAAAAAACTGTGCAGAATTTGGAATAAATCTTTTTGGAATGAACGATAAAAGACAAGGAATAGTTCATATTATTGGTCCAGAACAGGGATTTACACAACCAGGAACGATTATTGTTTGTGGTGATAGTCACACTGCTACGCACGGAGCATTTGGTGCATTAGCATTCGGAATTGGAACTTCGGAAGTGGAACATGTCTTGGCAACACAGACTTTAGTTCAAAAAAAATCAAAAAATTTTAGAATAAACGTTAATGGATCTCTTCCTGTTGGAGTAACATCTAAGGATGTAATATTACAAATAATCGGAAAAATTGGTACAGCTGGTGGAACTGGTTATGTAATTGAATATGCTGGAAACTTAATTTCGAATTTAAGTGTCGAACAAAGAATGACTATTTGCAATATGACAATTGAAGGTGGAGCAAGGGCTGGACTTATAGAACCAGATGAAAAAGTTTTTAATTATTTAAAAGGTAAACCAATGTCTCCAAAGAATTCAAATTGGGACAAAGCATTAGAATATTGGAGTAAATTAAAGTCTGATGGTGATGCAGTATTTGACAAAGAAATCAGTCTTGAGGGCAAAGATATTAAACCAATGGTAACTTGGGGAACTTCGCCTCAGGATGTAGTAGATATTGATGGAATTGTTCCCGATCCTGAAAATGAGCAAAACGAAGACAGAAAAAATTCTATTAACAGGTCATTAAAATATATGGGTTTAAAGCCGAAAACTAAAATAAAAGATATTAGAATTGATAAAGTTTTTATTGGAAGTTGCACAAATGGAAGAATTGAAGATTTAAGAGAAGCTGCAAAAATATTAAAAGATAAAAAAATTGCTTCTCATGTAAATGCAATGATAGTTCCTGGTTCAGGATTAGTAAAACAACAAGCAGAGCAAGAAGGTTTAGATGTAATATTTAAAAATTCTGGATTTGAATGGCGTGAGCCAGGTTGCTCAATGTGTTTAGCTATGAATGCAGATAAGTTGAAGCCAGAAGAAAGATGTGCATCAACATCAAATAGAAATTTCGAAGGAAGACAAGGACGAGGTGGAAGAACTCATTTAGTTAGTCCAGCTATGGCTGCTGCAGCTGCTATATCTGGAAATTTAGATGATGTTAGAAAATACAATAGTTAAATGAACAAATTCTCAACATTAAAAAGTATTCCTGCATATTTACCAATTGTAAATATCGATACAGATATGATTATTCCAAAGCAATTTTTAAAAACAATAAAAAGAACAGGACTTGGAAAAAATTTATTTTATGAAATGAGATATGACGAAGAAGGTAAAGTAATAGATGACTTTATCTTAAATAAATCTCCATATGATAATTCTAAGATTTTAATTGCAGGGAATAATTTTGGATGTGGATCATCTAGAGAACATGCGCCATGGGCACTTTTAGACTTTGGTATCACTTGCGTTATAAGTACTAGTTACGCAGATATATTTTATAATAATTGTTTTAAAAATGGAATATTGCCTATTAAAGTTAATGATGAACAGATAAAAGAACTTTCTGAATATTCTAAGAGACAAGAAGAAATTGCAATAAATTTACCAGATCAAAAAATAATTTTTGGGAATAAAGAAATCAAATTTGAATTAGATGAATTTAAAAAAAAATGTTTAATTGAGGGACTAGATGATATTGCACTGTCTTTGGAAAAGTCTAATAAAATAATTTCATTTGAAGAAAAATTAAAATCCACAAAGCCTTGGATATTTAATGATTAAAGTCAAAAAAAGAAAATTCTTATTATTACCAGGTGATGGTATTGGTCCCGAGGTTATTGGTGAAGTTAAAAAAATTATAACTTGGTTTAATGTAAATAAATCTCTTGATTTTGATATGGAAGAGGCCTTAGTTGGAGGAGCATCTTACGACAAGCACGGAACACCGATTACAGATGAAGTATTTTATAAATCATTAGAATGTGAAGCAGTCATTTTAGGAGCTGTGGGTGGACCAAAATATGATAATTTAGATTTTTCCAAAAGACCTGAGAGAGCTCTTCTTAAGCTAAGAAAAGAATTAAAATTATTTGCAAATTTGAGGCCTGCAATTTGTTTTAAACAATTAGTTGAGGCATCTACCCTAAAACCTGAAATCGTATCAGGTCTAGACATCATGATTGTTAGAGAATTGACAGGTGGCATTTATTTTGGTGAGCCGAGAGGCATTAAGCCAATTGATAATGGTGAACGTAAAGGAATAAACACTCATACTTATACTTCATCAGAAATTAAAAGAGTTGCTAGAGTTGCATTCGATCTAGCAAAGAAGAGAAACAATAAAGTTACTTCCTGTGAAAAATCGAATGTTATGGAAGCAGGTCAATTATGGAAAGAGGAAGTTCAAAATCTTCACGATAAAGAATTTAAAGATGTTGAGTTAAATCATATGCTTGCAGATAATTGTGCAATGCAACTTTTGAGAAATCCAAAGCAATTTGATGTAATTGTGACAGATAATTTGTTTGGTGATATGTTGTCAGATGAAGCATCTATGCTGACGGGATCTTTAGGTTTATTACCTTCAGCTTCTTTGGGTGCAAAAAATAAAGATGGTGAAATGAGAGCAATGTATGAGCCTGTTCATGGATCTGCTCCAGATATTGCTGGAAAAGGAATTGCAAATCCAATTGCAACCATCTTGAGTTTTGCAATGGCCCTGAGGTACTCTCTTGACTTAGATAAAGAGGCTGATGACTTAGAAAAAGCAGTGCAAAATGTACTAGATGATGGGTTAAGAACTAGAGATATTATGTCAAAAGGAACAAAAGAAATTTCAACTTCTGGTATGGGAGATGCGATTATTGCATATTTGCAAAAATAAAAAAATTAACTTAATTTGATACTATTAAATTTATGACTGTTTATTCCGCACCTGTGAAAGATATGATGTTCTTATTTGAACATCTAAAAGATAATAAAAATTATAACGAAATTGAAAAATATAAAGAAGTCACTTCTGATTTAGTAAAAGATATCTTAGAGGAAGCTGCAAAAATTAATGAAGAAATGCTTCTTCCTTTAGCAAAAGCTGGAGACGAAAATCCTTGTGTCTATGAAAATGGAGTAGTTAGAACCCCTCCAGGTTATAAAGAGGCATATTCAAAATTTATAGAAGATGGATGGGTATCTTTAACTTGTGATCCAAAATATGGTGGTCAAGGAATGCCAAAAACTGTAAGTGCTTTTTTTGATGAAATGCTTTCATCATCAAGTTTATCTTTTAAATTATATAGTGAATTAAGTATAGGTGCATACAATTGTATTTTGAGTCATGCAACTGAAGAAATCAAAAACACATATCTTCCTAAAATTGTTGAGGGTAAATGGAGTGGGACAATGTGTTTAACAGAGCCTCAATGTGGAACAGATTTAGGATTAATAAAAACAAAGGCAATTAAAAATGAAAATGGTACTTATAATATAAGTGGACAAAAAATCTTTATTACTTCTGGTGACCACGATTTAACTGAAAATATTATACACCTTGTTTTAGCAAGAACGCAGGACGCACCAAAAGGAACGAAGGGAATAAGTTTATTTTTAGTACCAAAATATGAAATTAATGATGATGGATCAATTGGTCCAAGAAACGGCGTCAATACTGTTTCAATTGAATCAAAAATGGGTATTAAAGGTTCACCCGCATGTGTATTAAGTTTTGATGATGCCAAAGGGTATATGATCGGACCAGAGAACAAAGGCTTAAATTCTATGTTTACAATGATGAACTTAGAAAGAATCGTTGTCGGTATACAAGGATTAGGTCTATCTGAAACAGCTTATCAAACTGCTTTAAGTTATTCTAAAGAGAGAAAACAAGGTAAATCAAATAATAATTCTAATGGAGAAACAGATTTAATTATTAAGCACGCAGATATTCGAAGAAGTTTATTAAATATGAAGTCTATAATTGAGGGAGAAAGATCCTTATCTTTTTGGATGGCTCAGCAGGTAGATGTAAGCTTAAGTCATAGTTCAGAGGAAGTAAAAAAAGATGCATCGGATATTGTAGGTCTTATGACCCCAGTAATTAAGTCATTTTTTACAGATATGGGTATGGAAATAACCAATGAAGCAATTCAGGTTTTTGGTGGCTATGGTTATACCAAAGACCAAGGGATAGAACAATTATTTAGAGATAATAGAATTACACCTATTTACGAAGGAACTAATTCTGTGCAGGCAATTGATTTTGTATTTAGAAAAATTAGTCAGAAAAAAGTTTTTGAAAATTTTATGAAATATGTAGATACAGAAATTCAAAATTGTTCAAAAGTAGACAATTTAAATGAACATGTAAAAAAAATATCTGAATTAAAAAATATATTGTCAGATTTCACGGACTGGATATCTCCTAATGGCAATACGCCAAAAGACGATATAAGCGCATCATGTAACGATTATTTAAGATTTTTTGGTTATTTTTGTCTTTCATTTATATGGCTAAAAACAATGAGAAAAAGCTATGAAAATTTGGAAAACAATAAAGAGTTTTATGAAGATAAATTAAATACAGGAAATTATTATTTTGACAAAATTTTGCCTAGAGCTGAGAGCCATTATAAATCTGCTATTTCTGGTAGTAAATATACTATGAGCGCAAAATTTAACTGATGAATAAATATAATCAGAACTTAGATAAAAATCCTTCAAATTATGTCCCGTTAACACCGCTTAGCTTTCTAGAAAGAGCAAAAGACATTTATCCAAATTATGAGGCTTTAGTATATGAAACAAAATCTTTCACATGGACTGAAGTATTTAACAGGTGCACCAAATTTGCAAGTGCACTAGAGAAAATTGGTATTGTTGAAGGAGACACAGTTTCAGTTATGACCTTTAATACTCCAGAGATTTTTGAAGCACATTATTCTGTTCCTATGACGGGAGCCGTTTTAAATACAATTAATTCAAGACTTGATGCAAAAACTGTTGCTTATATTTTAGAACACAGTGAAGCAAAAGTATTAATAATAGATAGACAATTGCATGCAGTTGCAGAAAAGGCTTTATCAACTTTAAAAGAAAAACCAATCGTAATTGATGTTCAAGATGATTTTGCTGACCAATCCTTGTTAAAAAAAATTGGAGATAGAGAATATGAGGAATTTTTAAGCACTGGTGATGAAAATTATATTTGGAAAAAACCAAAGGATGAATGGCAAGCAATTTCTTTAAGTTATACGTCTGGAACAACCGGAAATCCAAAAGGTGTTGTTTATCATCATAGAGGTTCTTATTTAATGTCAACAGGTAGTGCTGTTGCTTGGAATATGCCAAATAGATTAAATTTTTTAACAGTTGTACCAATGTTCCACTGTAATGGATGGGGGTACCCGTGGACAATACCAATGTTAAATGGAAAAACAGTTTGTTTAAGAGCTATTGATGTAAAAAAAATATTTGAATTAATTGAAAAGCACGACATTACCCATTTTGGAGGGGCACCTATTGTACTTAATATGATAACAGGTGCATCACAAAATGATATCAAAGAATTAAAAAACAAAGTTTATGTTTTAACTGCTGGAGCACCACCTCCAAGTATTATTTTCAAAAAAATGAAAGCATTAGGATTTGAGGTAATGCATGTCTATGGTTTAACAGAAACATATGGACATGTTTTACAATGTGCTTGGAATGATGAATGGAATGGTTTTGAAGAAGACAAAATTAATGAAATTAAAGCAAGACAAGGTGTGAGATTTCCAAACACAGAAGGAGTGGTTGTTTTAGATCCAGAAACTATGAAACCCGTGCCTATGGATGGAGAAACCATTGGCGAGATAATGATCAAAGGTAATGTTGTTATGAAAGGGTATTTTAAAGACAAAGAGGCCACTGAAAAGGCTATGAAAGATGGATGGTTTCACTCTGGTGATTTGGCAGTTATTTATCCAGATGGATACATCAAGGTTAAAGATAGGTCGAAAGATATTATTATTTCAGGTGGAGAGAATATTTCTTCTATCGAAATCGAAAACACACTTTCTAAGCACCCAGCTGTTTCAATTGTTGCTGTAGTAGCAAAACCAGATGAGAAATGGGGAGAAGTTCCATGCGCATTTATAGAGAAAGTGGCAGATAAAGAGACAAATGAAAAAGAATTAATCGATTTTTGTAGAGAAACTCTAGCAGGGTTCAAAATTCCAAAAAAAATAGACTTCTGTGAACTTCCAAAAACATCAACAGGTAAAATCCAAAAATTTGAATTAAGAAAAAGAGCTAAGGAACTTACTTAGATTTCTTTCAAATAAACAACTTACTTTCTTTACAAATAGATAAAAAGATGACACTAAGCTAAAAAATGAAAAACTTTTCTATTGCAAAATCAAGAAGACTTAGAGGTACGCCTTATACATCAAGAATTGAAAAACAAGGTGTTACAGCTTACACAATATACAATCATATGTTGCTTCCTGCTGCATTTGGTTCTTTAGAAGACTCATATCATCATTTAAAAGAGCATGTTCAAGTTTGGGATGTGGCTGCTGAAAGACAAGTAGAGATTACTGGAAAAGATGCTGCAAAATTGGTTCAACTTATGACTTGTAGAGATCTTTCGAAATCAAAAGATGGAAGATGTTATTATTGTCCAATCATAGATGATAATGCTGGATTAATTAATGATCCAGTTGTTCTAAGATTTAATGAGAATAAATGGTGGGTTTCTATTGCAGATACGGATGTAATCTTATTTGCAAAAGGATTGGCAATTGGAAATAAATTTGATGTAAATATTATCGAACCCGAAGTTGACATTATGGCTGTGCAAGGGCCTAAATCTTTTAAATTGATGGAAAAAGTTTTTGGAGAAAAGATAACAAAATTAAAATTTTTTGGTTTTGATTATTTTGATTTTGCAGGAGCCAAACATTTAATTGCTCAATCAGGATGGTCTAAACAAGGTGGATATGAAATTTATGTAGAGAATAATGAGGCGGGTTTAAAACTATACGATCATTTATTTGAAATTGGAGATGAGTTTAATATTAGAGCAGGATGTCCTAATTTAATTGAACGTATCGAAAGTGGATTACTTTCTCAAGGAAACGATATGGACAATGGAGACAACCCATACGAATGTGGCTTTGATAAATATATTAATATTGATAGTGATGTTGAATTTTTAGGAAAAGAGCAATTAAAAAAAATAAAGTCTGAAGGAATTAAAAGAAAACTAATGGGCGTTAAAATTGATACTGATAAAATAAGCGTAACTGGTTCAATGAATTTAACAGATGAAAAAAATAATATAATCGGAGAACTACGATCAGGTTGTTACAATCCAACTTTTAAACAGGTAATTGGTATAGCTATGATAAAAAAACCATATTTTGAAGCAAAGCAAACATTCAAAATTGATATAAATGGTAATAGTTTTAACGGAACAGTTTGCGATTTACCTTTCATTTAGTATAAATCTTTAAAATGACTAATATAGCTATCATCGGTGCAACCGGTAATGTTGGAAGAAAGACACTAGAAGTTATAGAAAAAAAGGATATTAAATTTAATAACCTTTTTTTAGTAGCTTCTTCTAATAGTGCTGGAAAAAAAATAAGTTTTAAGGGCAAAGATTATGAAGTCCATGATCTTGAAAAATACGATTTTTCAAATGCAAATATAACTTTTTTTGCAGCAGGTGGTAAAATTGCAGAACAATATGCAGAAAGTGCAGCAAAATTAACAACTGTAATTGATAATTCTAGTTTTTTTAGAATGGATCCTGACGTTCCACTTATTGTACCTCAAGTGAATGCAGAAAAAATTAATGAAATGAAAAAAAATATTGTGGCAAATCCTAACTGCTCAACAGCTCAGTTAGTATTAGCTCTTAAACCATTACATGATTTATATAAAATAAAAAGAGTAATAGTTTCCACCTATCAATCTGTTTCTGGAGGCGGAAAAGCACC
>LUMQ01000572.1_pt1 | contig 32822 bp, 33 predicted proteins | sample 729621 | NCBI WGS metagenome assembly LUMQ01 (sample SAMN03860259, study PRJNA289734) | marine metagenome | biome: seawater column; feature: ocean; material: water; isolation source: Red Sea water column Station 12 - depth 25m | place: Saudi Arabia: Red Sea | collected 2011-10-15 | depth 25 m | reverse complement strand
TACTTTCTCGCTCGACTTGCATGTGTTAAGCCTACCGCCAGCGTTCAATCTGAGCCATGATCAAACTCTTCAATTAATATCATGTTTGTTGATTTTTAATATAAAAATCTAAATTTTTTTCTCGTATTTTGAACACCCACACGAGTAACCAAATATTTTAAAGAACATCCGTCTCGATGGACGGGACTCGTATTCTAACGGACTTAGATACAAGAAGAAAGGCTTTTTTGTTAATTTTTTTCCTTATCAACGAGTTTCTCAGAATTGAGAAATTTCATTTTTGATCGCAGCTCTTTTCCAACCTGTTCGATTGGATGATTTTGGGTCATTTTTCTATTTGACTTCATTATTGGGCCGCCAGTTCCATCATTACTTTGACGACAATCATCGAGAAATTCATTTGCAAAATTACCAGTCTGTATTTCAGAAAGAATTTCTTTCATTGCCTTTTTTGTATCTTCTGTAATTATTTTTGGGCCACTTTTATAGTCTCCAAATTCAGCTGTATTTGAGATCGAGTAATGCATATTTGCAATTCCGCCCTCTTGTATCAAATCAGTTATTAATTTTGTTTCATGTAAACATTCAAAATATGCCATTTCCGGACTATATCCAGCCTCAACCAAAGTTTCATAACCAGCTTTTATTAGGGCTGTTAATCCACCACATAGAACAGCTTGTTCGCCAAAAAGATCTGTTTCTGTTTCTTCTTTAAATGATGTTTCTAAAACACCAGCTCTAGTTCCACCATTGGCCATCGCATATGATAATGCTAAATCTTTTGCATTAAATTTTTTATCAACAATATTGTCTTTGTAAATTGCTATTAAAGATGGCACTCCGCCACCGTTTTTATAAGTACTTCTTACAGTGTGGCCAGGTCCTTTAGGTGCAATCATAATTACACTATTGTCTTCTGATGGAACTATTTTTTTAAAATGGATATTAAATCCATGGGCAAATCCAAGAATTGCATCACTTTTTAAATTTGGTGAAATGTGCTTATCAAAAATACTTTTTTGAAATTCATCAGGTGCCAAGATCATAACTAAATCAGCATCTTTAACTGATTCAGATACATTTTGAACATTTAATCCTGCAGCTTCGGCTTTACTCCATGAAGAAGATCCTTCTCTTAAGCCAACAGTTACATTGACACCAGAGTCATTTAAGTTATTTGCATGTGCATGTCCTTGAGAACCGTATCCAATAATGGTTACATTTATGCCCTGAATGATATTTATATCTGCATCATTATCATAATAGATTTTCATCTCTTAATATCCCCTTCAAATAAGTATTCTCATCATCACTTACTGCGATAACTTCTATTAATTTGTTAATCTGTCTCAATATTTGCCTCATCAATGAATCGCCTACAGTTGTTTTGACAACCAATCTAGAGATTTCATTTTCCTGAAATTTTATTTCCAATTCTTTTTCAATAAACTCATAAGGCTTTAAATCGGAAATAGGGTCAACATGCAGACTATCGATGTTATATCCTCGTTGATGAAATAGACCAACTACTCTTGCTAAAGCGCCAGGTTTGTTTTCCATTATTAGAGTTAGTTGTCTTTGAATCATGTTTTATTTCCTTTGCCCAGCCACATGTCTTTCAAACTTCCATTTGGAGCAACAAGCATAGGATAAACATGTTCATCTGGGTCAACGTAAATATCTACAAAAACTAACTTATCTTTCATTGATAACGCTTTTTCAATTCCTTCTTTGAGCTCGGAATTTTTTGTAATTTTAATGCCAACATGTCCAAAGGATTCAACTAGCTTGGAGAAATCAGGTAATGAATCTTCATAACTAATTGATGAATGTCTTCCATCATAATTCATGTCTTGCCATTGTTTTACCATTCCGAGAGCAAGATTATTAATATTAAAAATCTTTATGGGTAGTTTATATTGTGAACAGGTCGAAAGTTCTTGAATACACATTTGTATACTGCCCTCACCTGTTATACAAATAACTTCTTCATCAGGGTAAGCCAACTTAACACCCATCGCAGAAGGTAATCCAAATCCCATTGTTCCAAGACCACCAGAGTTTATCCACTTTCTTGGTTCATCAAAATGATAATATTGAGCAGCAAACATTTGATGTTGTCCAACATCTGATGTCACAAATGCTTTTCCTTCAGAAGCCTGATAAATATGTTGAACGGCTGCTTGAGGAAGAACAGGTTTACTATCATCAACCTCAAGATAAAGTTCATGATTTAATCCATGAGATTTTCTCCAATCTGCAATTTGATTATGCCAATCAGTAAATCTTCCTTCATCAAACTCTTCAGATTCTAATTTGAGCTTTTCATTGATTGCTTGCAAAGAATTTTTTACTTGTCCAAAAACTGCAATATCTGCTTCGATAATTTTTGATACAGACGAATGATCGACATCAAAATGAACTATTTTAGCCTTAGGTGCAAATTTTGATGGAGTATTAGTTATTCTGTCATCAAATCTTGCACCGATTGCAAGAATTAAATCAGCATTATGCATCGCCATATTAGCTTGATATGTCCCATGCATACCAAGCATTCCAAGAAAATATTTATCCGTTCCAGGATAAACACCCAAACCCATTAAAGTATTTGTGACAGGTACCTTAATGTAACTATTTAACTCTCTCAATTCATCAGACGCATTACTTGCAATAGTTCCTCCTCCTGCATAAATAACAGGCCTTTTAGACTCCTTTAGAGCAGATATAACTCTATCAACTTGATTTTGCTCAGGCTCTACAGGTGGATTGTATGATCTTATGCTAACTTTTTTAGGATATTCATAATCAAATAACTCATCTGGATTAGTTAAGTCCTTAGGGATATCAATTACTACAGGGCCTTGTCTTCCAGAAGTAGCTATATGAAATGCTTCTTTTACAATGGTAGGAATGTTTTCTTGATGATCAACGGTAAAGCTATGTTTCACTATCGGTCTAGAAATGCCAATCATATCAGTTTCTTGAAATGCATCTGTTCCAATCAAATGACTTTGTACTTGTCCTGAAATAACAATCATTGGAATCGAGTCCATAAATGCAGTTGCAATTCCAGTTATTGCATTTGTCGCACCTGGCCCTGAGGTAACCATTACTACTCCAGGCTTGCCTGTAGCTCTGGCATATCCATCTGCAGCGTGTGTTGCACCCTGTTCATGCCTAACTAAAATATGTTGCATTTCTTTTTGTTTGAAGATTGCGTCATAAATATGTAAAGCAGCGCCGCCTGGATAACCAAAAATATACTCAACCCCCTCATTAATAAGGGATTGAATCAACATATCATTTCCAGCTAATTTCATATTTTTACCTTGGGTAGTGGTTTATACATTAAATTTGCTTATAAAAACAAGCTTTTTAATCTATTTAAGTATGTTTTTTAATTTCATCTAAAAGCTTTAGCATGTCTTTATGCATGTCCGAAAAAAAAGATACATCATTTTTTAAATATGGATCAAAAAAAGTTAACTCAAATGAATGAAGAGCTTGTCTTGGAAAATTTCTTATTATTTCAATTAATTCAGGTGAAGTATTTTTTGCAATACGTCCGGCAGGATTGTATGTTTTATCACCAATTATAGGTAATTGATTGTTTGCTAAATGCACTCTGATTTGATGAGTTCTACCAGTAAGTATAGAAACATTTAACAAAGAATAATTATCATAACTTTTTTCTTTTTGAATAAAGGACTCTGATTCTTTTCCGTCTGATCTTATAGCCATCTTTAATCTATTGTTTTTATCTCGACCAATAGGATCATTGATTCTAAAACTTCCTATAACATTACCAACGACAATGGCTTTATAGCTTTTTTTGATCTTTCTCTCTTGCAACAGTGAAACAAAGTAGTTTCGAAATCCCTCTGTTCTAGCTACTGCCAGGATTCCTGAAGTATCTTTATCTAATCTATGAACAATGCCACATCGCGGTAAATTTTTTAACTCTGGATAGTGATAAACAAGGCCATTTGCTAAAGTCCCATTTTTACAACCAGCCCCAGGGTGCATTACTATACCTGGTTGCTTATCAACTATTAAATAATGCTCTGTTTCATGAATCACATCAATTTGAATATCTTCAGGCTCCCAGCTAACTTTTTCTTCTGAAACAGGATTGATTTCAATCTCATCGTTTTCTTGGACGATTTCTTTTGGTGAAGATATATCACCATTTAGCAATATTCTGCCTTCAATAATCCATTTTTTTAATTGAGTTCTGGAAAAATCTTCAAAAATTTCAGCTGAGACTTTATCAAGTCGCATATTTGAAAGACTTCCAGGTACCTTTTTTATAGCTGTCATGTGAACTAACTTTTAAAAATTTGTTCTAATTTTATGTTTTTAAATCGCAAAATGTAATTATGCAGTTAAAATAGCCAACATAAATGATAAATTTAATAAGAACATTTCTAATTTTACCAATGATATCTTTTATCGTTGTAAGCTGTAATTCGGATGGTCCAGAAGTAGAGCAACCAGAAAAAATATATTATGACCAAGCTCAAAGAAGAATGAATTCTAACAACTTTAATGGAGCTATCGAATCTTTAGAAGCAATAGAGAATATGTATCCTTTTGGTAAATATGCTGAGCAAGCACAAGTAGAGTTAATATACGCACACTTTATGAATTCTGAGACAGAGGCTGCTCATTCTTCTGCTGAAAAATTTATAAGATTGCATCCTAGACATCCAAACATTGATTATGCATATTTTATGAAAGGGCTATCAAGTTATACCCGAGATCGAGATCTATTAATAAGATTTTCAGATACAGACCTCTCTAATAGAGATATTTCAGGTGCGAAGCAATCTTTCGCAGAATTAACTGAATTTCTTACCAGATTTCCAGATAGTCAATATGTTCAATATGCTAAACAAAGAAACGTGTATCTTAGAAATATGATTGCAAAAAACGAATTAGCTGCTGCAGACTATTATTATTCAATAAATGCATACGTTGGTGCTATCAGAAGAGCTAACTATGTTATTGAAAATATTCCAAACTCAAGCGAAAACTATAGAGCCTTAAAGATTTTAGAAAACTGTTATGAAGCTTTGGGATACTCAGAGCTTCTAGAGGACGTTAGAGTTGTTATAAATATTAATTATCCTAATCAAGAAAATGAAAACACAACTCGACAAAGAAGATGGTCTTGGAACTTTCTTGATGAATCAAGGCCAAGAAATAACTAAGTGATTATCAAAATAATTCCTCTTTTTGCTCCACTATTAATATATTTTTTTATTAAGCTTGGTAAAGCATATATATCATCTAAATTTAAAAAAAATGATCAAAAGTCTGATCTAATGATGAGTTGCCATGCGTGTAAAACATATGTTCATGAGTCCTTAGTAATTCAAAATAAAGGGCTCTATTTCTGCTCCAAAGAATGCGCTAATCTCTAACTCTGTTTAATAAAATATATATTGCAGGAATATATAATAGTGCAGTTAGTGTTGCGCCGAGAACTCCAACACTCATTGCCCAAGCTAATGGCCTAAAGAAAACACTAGCAAATATCAAAGGCAAAAAACCTCCTAAAGTTGTTAAGGAGGTAGTAATAATATGACGTGTAGATCTTATAACAACTTCTATCAAATCTGATTTCGTCATCAAAGATTTCTTAGCTCTCTCTTTTATATGAGATAAAACAATGATTGAATCATTAATTGAAAGTCCAATTAAACCTATGGCGCCAATTGTTGCAATGAAGCCAAAGTTTTGTTGTCCAATTATTAATCCAATGAAAGAAAGACCGATCGAAAGAATTGCAACAGAAAGAATTAATAAAGTCTCTCTGAAAGAATTTAATGCAAAAACAAGTCCTATAGTAATTAATAAAATATAAATTATTGCCGATGACCAAATTTGAGATTGTGAATCACCTCTTACCTCTGCTTCACCACTTTGTTTAATTGAATAGCCTGGAGGTAAATTTTTTCTAAATTCTTCAACATCATTTTTAATATAATTTTCAGTTTCAGAAGCAAGTGTTCCTGTCCAAACCCAACCCTCAACAATATTAACTCTTTGGCTGCTAATTCTTGTTATAGTGCTTGATCTTTTATTGAGTAATGTTTTACCGAAATTGCCAACAGTATCTATACCATTTGATGTAGCTAAAGATAGTAAACTTGAGTCTCCAGTTATATTTGAATTATTTACTGTTCCTTTGACCCTAATTGGTATTTCAATATTTGAATCAAGCATTGAGCTAATTACTAATCCATTATTTGATGCAAAAAGCTCATTAGCAAATTTCTCAGTACTGCTTCCAGATAGTGAAATGCTAGAACTATCAAATTCAAACTCTATATTTGTACTTGAATTTGTAGCTTCTGACTTAGTATGACTGATATCTGGAGCATTATTGATTATTAATTCAAGCTCAGATCCCAATGCAACTAATACATTTTCATCATCACCAAATATGTCATATCTAATATCAGAAAAAAATGGTGGTCCTGAAAAAAAGCTATCAATATAAATTACAATATCTGGGTTTTTAGCCACAATGAGTCTTGAGAGTTCTGGTAGTTTATCAATCATCTCATAATAATCATCTGCAAAAAAAACTGCTTGAGCCCAATTGTTTGATCCTGTTTTTTCTTTTCCACCAACAATATTCATCAGGACTCTTGGCATCCATCTACCTACAAACCAATAGTCTTTCTCAATATCAATTAAATTGCTCTCAAGAATCTGTTCTCTCACAAGTTTTGCTCGCTCAGCTGTCTTTAAAGTAGATGAATTTTGTGGAAGTTCTATGTGAACTCTAAACATGTCTCTATCACTTGATGGGAAAAAGTCTTTGTCAATAAATGTAAAAGATAGAAACCCTAAAATTGGCAATGATGCCGACAGCAATATTGCTCTTCTGGGAAGAGAAAAAGCCCAATGTAAAAATTTCCTGTATTGAGATAATAATTTTTCGTTACTGTAACCCTCTTCATGAACCTTAATATTTGCAAAGTAAGGAATTTTTTCCATATAACTCATCAAAACTGGTACTAAAATTAATGCTAATAATAGCGATGAGACAATTGACATTATGACTGTAATTGCAAGTCCTCCAACAAACTCTACACTTGATCCCTCTCCAGTCACAATTGGCATAAAGGCAAAAACAGTTGTTCCTGTGGCCGCAGCTAATGGCGTTGTTAATTGAATTAGAGTTTCATTAATAGAATCTTTTATAGACAATCCTTGGGACCTTCGAAATTTATAATCTTCAACAACAATAATTCCATTATCAATCAGCAAGCCAAGAGCGATAATTATTCCGGTAATTGATGTCATATGAAGCGGCAATCCGATCAATCTGCAACCAAGCAATACTAATGAAACCGAAAAAGGCAAAATTGCTGTAACAATAATTCCTGGTCTAATTCCAAGTAATAAAAAGCTTAAGCTCAAAACAAAAAACGCAGCCAAGGAAAAACTTTTAATAAGCTCATTAAACTTTGACGAAACATATTTTGATTCGTCATAAATCCTTATTATTGAAAATTCTTCAGGCAGAACCTGTCGTGTTTCAGAAACAAGCTGTTCAACTCTATCAACATAATCATAAACACGCTGTGACATTGTCCCAGTAGTTGATACAGATATAACTTGTTTGCCGTTATATAAGAAAATGTCTTCAATTGGACTTGCTGCTTCTATCGATATTTTTGCAATATCTTGCAATCTTATAATTTGAGATTCGTTAATTACCTTTAAAGGAATCTCTCCAATTTTTTGCGGATTGGTAATATTATCCTTGAGCCTAATAAGGAATTCTGAATACTGATCAGAAATTACTCCAATTGGTTTTTTGTTATCAAAAGATTTAATTGCATTAGCTACTTCTTGATAGGTCAAGTTTAACGAAGACATTTTTGCAGAATCAACTTCCACTAAAATTTCTTCATCTGTTCCGCCATAAATTGCTGTTTCTTTTGTTAAAGGTATTGAGCTAAGCTTTCGTTTTAGCTGCTCAGCTAAACGTGACATCATTATCAAAGGAGGATCACCTTCACCATTCCAATCGATAATGTATTCCAATGTAATTGGTGGTCCCGCAGTTCTGTTTAAAATAATTGTCGATCCTTGAGGCGGAACAATCTGATCAACTTTATCTTGAATTCTTGACCATGTTTCCTCAATTTTTGCAGGCGGGACACTATCTTCTAATTCAATATGAGATTTTGAATATCCCTGCGAGATTATTGAGTCAAGTTCATCAATTTCAACAATTTCTCTGAGTTTAATTTCCAAATCATTAACGACCTGTGTTTCGATCCTCTCTGGGGTTGCGCCTGGATAAAATACAGAAACATTGCCCCATCTTTCAGCCAATTCTGGATTTTCTTGAACTGGTACCGTGAGAATTGATGATATTCCGGTTAAAAGAATAAATGTTAATGTTAAAAATAATATTCTTGGTCTATCAAGAAAAATACTTATAAATTTCATATTTAATTGATAATCTTTCCAGGAATAATTTTTGCTGCACCGCCAAGAACAATAAGATCTCCATCTTTAATCGTTCCACGAACAAAAGCATATTCATCTTCAAAATAAATAATTTGAACCTTTTGTATCTCCATCAATTTTGAATTTATATTTTTTTCCTACTTTCATATCATTCAAATAACTAACAGGTAATGAAATGTGAGCCTCGACATTATTTGAATCAATAATTTCTAAAACATGAACTCCCTGATTGATAACGGTCCCTGTATCAATAAACCTATCTTGTATTACACCTTTAAAAGGCGATATGAGATTTGTTTGTTCGAGCTTAACTTTAAAATATTCAAATTCAGATTTAGCGATAATGAAGTCTGATTGAGCTTTATCAAGTTCTTGAATTGATATGTGTCCTTGACTTTTTAAGTCTTGAAATCTTTCTAAGATTTGTTTTGATAAATCAAAGCTAGCCTTTGCTTGATTTAATCTTGCAAGAGCCTCTCTATCATCTAACTTTGCAAGAATATCTCCTTTTTCAACTGAGTCTCCAACATCAACATAAATGTTCTTTATTTTTCCTGATATTTCAAAAGCTAATTTTGATTGTTCTGTTGGAAGAAGTTTTCCTGGAAATTCTTTAGTTATCGTATAAGAATCTAAAATCTTTACTTCCAAAACCTCAACGGATTGAATAAAAGCACTAAAAAATAGTGACATGAAATAAAAAGACTTCAAAGTACTCAGATTTGACATTTTTTTTTAAAAAAACTAATGTATGCAGTGTAAACATTAAATGAATATGTTAGCAGTGTCAACATTAAAAAATACTATATGAAGTCCTATCATCACGGCAATTTAAAGCAGGAACTCATAGATTGCGCATGTAAAATGTGTGAAAGAGATGGATATACAAAATTAAGCATAAGATCCTTGGCCAAGGAAAGTAATGTATCTCAAACGGCTCCCTATAGACATTTCAAAACAAAAAAAGATTTATATGCTGCAGTTGCAACAGATGGTTTTAAAAAACTTTCAAAGGCGATGTATGTTGATTCTGGTAAAAAAGTTACCAAAAAACAACTTGTTGAAATGGCAATTAAATATATTGAATTTGGTATCAAAAATGCAAATACCTATGATCTTATGTTTGGTACTGCTGTTGGCAACTTTTCTCCTTATCCTGAATTACTAGAATCAGCTAATTCAAGCTATGATAATTTCAGATCAAGTTTTTCTAGACTAGCAAATGACAGTGACGAAATTATTGCTTTTAAATGTATAACTTTATGGTCAGTGGTACATGGTCTTGTAGGAATATTAAGAAAGGTTCAGGTGATTGGAGATGAACCCCTGATGAATCCTGAAGACGGCCCTATGTCTTCTGCTATTTTAATTGCTAGCAACCTTAATGATCATTTAGATAAAGTTGTTTCTGGAATAGTAAATAATTAGTTACTTATACTTACCATTAACATAAGTTAATGTAGATATTTCATCTGCATAGTTTGCATCTTCAACAAGACCTATAACAATCGTATGAGTATGATAAGAAGTTAACTTATCTACTTTACAAAATATATTTGCTTGAGCGTTTTGTAAAAAAGGAATGTTGTCTAGATTCCAATTGTTGTCTTTAAATCTTTGATCATACATATCTTCATCAGAGCATATATTTGAAAGATTTTCTTGATTGCTGTTTAAAAGATTTATGCAAAATTTTGATCCTAGTTCAATAGTATCGTGAATTCTTGATGACTTATTAATACAAATTAATAAACTAGGTGGATCCATAGAAATTGATGTTACAGATGAAACAGTTATAGCATTTGGATTGTTGGCATTATCTTTGTTGGACATGATGCTCACAGAGTAAATATATCTTCTCATTGCTAATCTAAAATTATCTTGAATGCTCATAGTATGAATTATACTTAAAGAAAATTAATTTAAATGAAAAATAGCATAAAGATTAGCGGAGGTTATTTAAAAGGAAAAATTATTCCCTTTGATCATAAGAGCTCATTGAGGCCTACATCAAATAAGCTAAGAGAAATATTATTTGACTGGCTACAGTTTGAAATCAAAGACTTTGAATGTTTGGACCTTTTTTCTGGAACAGGTGCTCTTGGAATTGAAGCTATATCAAGAGGGGCAAATAAATCATTTTTTATAGAATTAAATAAAAAAAATTATCTTTCAATCAAATCGAATTTGAAACAACTTGAATTAGAATCAAAATCAACTGTTATATTTAAAGATGCTATAAGTTGGGCATCAAAAAATGATTTATCAAAATTTAATCTAATCTTTGCAGATCCTCCGTTTAATAAAGATATTGAGGAAAAAGTGCTCGAAGTTTTAGCTAACAATAAAACGCTAAGCTCTGCGTGTAAAATTTACTTGGAGCATAGCAAATTCTCATCCATAGAAATGCCAAGTTCATTTACAATACTAAAAGAAAAAAATGTGGGAGATGTTAAAGCCTACCTATTGAGATATGAAACTTAAAATAGCATCTAGATCTTCTAAGCTTGCCTTAAAACAAGTGGAAGAATTCAATAAAACTTTTTTAATAAAAGAATATGATCTTATCGAAACTTTAACGAAAGGCGACGAATTAAGTGCTAAAGGCGAAACTTTATTTGATAAGGGTAGTTTTGTTTCAGATATTGAAGAACTTATTTTAAATGATTCGGTAGATGTTGCCATTCACTCAGCTAAAGACATGCCTGCAAAAAAAACTAAAGGGCTTGAACATTTATACTTTATAGAAAATTCAAAAAGAAAAGTAAAAGACTTATTAATATTTAGAAAAGATACAGAACCTAATTTTAAAAGTGAAATGAAACTTGGTACTTCAAGCCTTAGAAGAAAGATGCAAGCAAAATTTCATATGAATGCGACAAACATCGAAACTTTAAATGGCAACATAGATACAAGAATAAAAAAACTAAATGATGGTCAGTATGACTGCATTATTTTGGCTGAAGCAGGTCTATCAAGGTTGGACTTTTTAATACAAAATCAAAATTATAAAAGGTTAGATCATGCAACATGTTCCGGACAAGGTGTTCTTGCAGTCCAATGGAAGAAAGGTAGTTCAGCTGAGAACATTATTAAGTCATCGCATGTATATAAAGATATGACTAATCTTAATCAAGAAATAAATATGGAAAGAGAGCTATTGGTGAAACTAAATGCAGATTGTAATTCTGCTATTTCATTATTTGCATCAGGAGATTATCTAAAAGGTGAAATATATGGTCTTGAGAATTTTATTTCGTTTTCAGGAAATGACATCAATGAAATTTTAGAAGATATTCATAAAAAAAATGGTATTAAATTATTACATGAACATAATTGATACGAGTACAAATATCAAAGATTCTAGCCTTGATAATTCAATAGAAAACATACCCCTATTTGAAATAGAGCCAATTAAATATGAAACTTCAGATAGTTTAATTACAGATATTGTATTTCAAAGTGTGGCTTCAGTTAAACATTTTAAACATTTCGAAATGTGTAAAAGAATTAACGTCTTCGCAATGGGCGAATCAACTCAAAGGGCTCTCAATAAAATTGGAATAGATTCTAATGCTCCAGCAATACCAGGTTCATCAAGTCTTAAAGAATTGCTTGGCAAAAAATTAATTAAGAGAAGGTTTGCTATCGTTAGAGGTTTAGATGGATTAGATGAAGTGCATAATCACGTAATTAAATATGGTGCTGATGCTGAAAATATAGTTTGTTATAAAAGAAAAAAATTTTTAAGTTACAACGAAATTTGTGAAAAGTTTAATAAGGCTGATATTGTTATCTTTTCAAGTACTTTTGCTGCTGAAATATTTTTTGAGAATATTTATGTTACTGGTAGTGAAATATCTTTCTTGTGCATTTCTAAAAGAATAAAAGAATATATAAATAACTTAGGCTATGAAGCCAAAACTATTAATTATTATTCAAATGATTTATTGAATGAGATTAAAAAAACTATTTAGTTTTTTTACCATTTCCATTTTTCATAGAACTAAAGAATTCATCATTTGTTTTATGAGATTTAATTCTATCAATTAAAAATTGTTCTTTTTTCAGCAATCTTTCTCTCTAAATGGATTTCCATATTTCCGGTTCCTTTGAATTCTTCAAAAATAACTTCATCCATTTTTGAACCAGTTTCTACAAGAGCAGTGGCTATAATTGTTAAACTTCCGCCCTCTTCTAAATTTCTAGCAGCGCCAAAAAATCTTTTTGGTCTTTCAAGAGCATTTGAGTCCACACCACCACTTAATATTTTGCCTGATGCAGGTTGAACAGCATTATATGCTCTACCAAGTCTTGTAATCGAATCAAGTAAAATTACGACATCTTTTTTATGTTCAACAAGTCTCTTTGCTTTTTCAATAACCATATTTGCAACTTGAACATGACGAGTTGGCGGCTCATCAAAAGTACTTGCAACAACCTCACCTTTAACAGTTCTTGACATATCTGTAACCTCTTCTGGTCTTTCGTCAATAAGTAAAACTATTAGCTCTACTTCTGGATTGTTAGCCTTTATAGAGTGAGCGATGCTTTGAAGCATTAAAGTTTTACCTGCTTTTGGAGGTGAAACTATTAAACCCCTTTGTCCCTTTCCAACTGGAGCAATTAAATCAATAATTCTTGATGAAAGATCTTCATTTGAGCCACTTCCTTGCTCAAGCATCAATCTTTCTGTTGGAAAAAGTGGCGTAAGGTTTTCAAAAAGAATTTTATTTTTAGTCTTAGCAGGCTCTTCACCGTTGATAGTATCTACTTGGATTAAAGCGAAATATCTTTCTTTATCTTTTGGTGTCCTAATTTTTCCTTCGACAGAGTCACCTTTTCTAAGTCCAAATTTTCTTATTTGGCTTGGTGAAACATAAATATCATCTTCACCTGCACAATAAGATCCTTGAGGCGATCTTAGAAATCCAAATCCATCATTTAAAATCTCTAAAACTCCCCCACCAAATATGTCAGTTCCTTCAGATGCCTTGTGTTTAAAAATACGAAAAATAATTTCTTGTTTTTTTAAACGGCCAAGATCTTCCAAGCCTAACTCAGAGGCAATATCAACCAATTCGCTAATAGGCTTATCTTTTATTTCACTAAGATTCATAAATTTTCCCCAATATAATCTTTTGAATTTTTTTTAAAACTGGAATGTTTTCTAAATCTGGAACAAAAATAATAACTCTTTTTAATTAAGAATCAAAGTTTATTAGATAAAATTTTAAATTTTTGATCTAACAAATTCGTCAAGTTGTTGTTTTGTAAGTGCTCCAATCTCTGTACCGACAAGTTCACCGTTTGAGAAAATCATCAAAGTAGGTATTGATCTTATGCCATATGATGCTGCTGTATCCCTATTATTATCAACATCCATCTTGCACACTGTTATTTCATCTTTATGCTCTTTAGCTATTTCTTCAACTAAAGGAGCCAGTTGTTTGCATGGGCCGCACCATTCAGCCCAAAAGTCTACTAAAACTGGTTTATCAGATTGAATTACCTTTTCTTGAAAGTCTTCAGAATTTTGTACTTCAACTACATCACTCATTATTTAGAAATCTCCTTTGCGATATCTTTTGCAGCATATGTAAGTATTGCATCTGCGCCTGACCTTTTTATGCTGAGAATTGATTCTAGCATAACATCCTCATGAAGCCATCCTTTCTCGATGGCAAGCTTAAGCATGCTATATTCTCCGCTAACTTGATATGCAAAAGTTGGAATTTTAAATTCTTGTTTTATGGCATGAATAACATCTAAATAAGGCATTGCAGGCTTAACCATTACTATATCTGCGCCTTCATTTATATCCATTGCTACTTCTTGCAAAGCCTCATTTATATTACTTGGATTCATTTGGTAACTTGACTTAGAGGACTCGCCTAAATTTGAAGCTGAGTCAACAGCATCTCTAAAGGGTCCATAAAATTTTGAATTATATTTAGCTGCATATGAGAGTAATATAGTGTCTTTTAGATTAGAATTCTCTAAAACTTCTCTGATAAATTTAATTCGCCCATCCATCATATCTGATGGCGCAATTATATCTGCACCAGCATTAGCTAGAACCAATGACTGCTCAACTAGAACATCTAGAGTAGAATCATTATCAACAATACCGTCTAAAAGAACTCCATCATGACCATGAGATGTATAAGGGTCCAAAGCAACATCAGCAATTAAAATAATCTCAGGGAATTCTTTTTTTATATTTTTAATGGCTGTTGAAATAAGATTATTTTCATTAACAGCTTCGCCACCATTTTCATCTTTTTTATCTGGATTAATGACTGGGAATAATGCAATAGTATTTATTCCATTATGTAAAACATCTTCAATTTCTTTCAAAATATCTTTTAAACCATACCTATTTATATTAGGCATTGAATCTATTGGTTCAGAGCCATCTAAATCTTCTTTAATAAATAATGGTTGAATAAGATCATTAGCACTTAAAGTATTTTCCGATACTAGATTTATTAGATTAGAACTTCTTCTAAGTCTTCGCAGTCTGCTTTTTGGAAATTTTCTGTCTATCATATTAGTCTGTCGTAGCACCTAAACTTGCAGATTTTACACTCTTTGCATATTTAGCAAGCACTCCTTTTTTTGGAGTCTTAATTGGATTAGTCCAATTAGATCTTCTTTCATCTAGAACTTTATCTTCAACTTTAAGAATCAATTGATCATTTTCAGCATCAATTAAGATTGTATCGCCATTTTCTACAAGAGCGATGTTTCCGCCCTCTGCTGCTTCTGGTGAAATATGTCCTACCACAAATCCATGTGTGCCCCCTGAAAAACGACCGTCTGTAATAAATCCAACTTTATCTCCTAAACCTAATCCCATAATTGCTGACGTTGGTTTTAACATTTCTCTCATACCCGGTCCGCCTTTAGGTCCTTCATACCTAATTACTATTACATCACCATCATTAATTGAATTCGATAATATAGCTTCAACTCCCTCCTCTTCAGAATTAAAAACTCGTGCATTACCTTCAAAAGAAGTCCCTTCTTTACCAGTAATTTTGGCAACAGCTCCATCAACAGCTAAATTTCCATACATAATTCTGAGATGACTATTTTCTTTAATAGGATTATCAAAATCTCTAATGATATTTTTTTTCTCATAAGGAGTTACATTTTCTAAGTTCTGACTGAGAGTTTTACCGGTAACTGTTAGACAGTCTCCATGCAGCAGTCCTTTATCAAGCAATAATTTCATTAATGGTTGAATTCCTCCGTTTGCATTCAATTCAGACATATAGTGACTTCCAAAAGGCTTAAGGTCAGCAAGAACTGGAGTTTCCTTTCCGATTTTCGTAAAGTCATCAAGTTCTAATTCAACACCGATTGAATGAGCAATTGCTAATAAATGACTGATACACAGTCATCTTTTTTTGATTCTGATACAGCATCTTGACTGCTACTTCCAGGCAAGCTCATTCCTAAAGCTTCTATAGCAGATGCCATTGTATTTGCAGTATACATACCACCACATGATCCAGGACCTTCAACAGAAATTTTTTCATAATGAATTAACTGATCTTCATTAATTTCGCCTTTTGAAAATTCACCAACTTTTTCTGATACGGTTACATAGTCAGTATTTTCATTTGAAGGTTTTATTGATCCTCCATAAATGAAAATAGAGGGCCTATCAAGCCTAGCCATACCAATGAGACATCCAGGCATATTTTTGTCACATCCACCAATAGCAATTAATCCGTCATAACCTAAGCATCCAACGACAGTTTCAATTGAGTCTGCAATAACTTCTCTTGATATAAGTGAATATTTCATTCCCTGTGTACCCATTGAGATGCCATCAGATACTGTAATAGTATTAAAAAGTACTCCCTTACCACCTGAATTATTTATAGAATCTTCAACAATCTCGGAAAGTTTATTTATATGCATATTACATGGAGTTACTTTTGCACCAGTTGATGCAATCCCAACGAAAGGCTTTGTAAAGTCCTCTGATGTAAAACCAACACCCCTAAGCATAGACCTTGAAGCTGCTTGATTTGGACCATCAACTAACTCTTTTGAATATTTTCTTGAGCTCATTTATATGTTTAATATTTAATCGGATGCGTATCTTAACGCAGCTGCGAGTAATTTTTTAGTATATTTTTCTTTTGGATACTCAAAAACATCACTCGAGATGCCAGATTCTACTATTTTTCCGTCTTTCATTACAAAAATATAATCTGACATTGATCTTATAACCTTTAAATCATGGCTGATAAATAAATATGTAAGCTTATACTCATCTTGTATATCTTTTAATAAGTTTATAACTTGAATTTGAATTGAGCGGTCTAAAGCTGATGTAGGTTCATCTAAAATCATAAATGCAGGATTCATTATTAATGAGCGTGCAATCGCAATTCTTTGTCTTTGTCCTCCTGAAAATTCATGGGGATACTTATTTTTTGAGCTCAATTCAATACCAACGTCTGTTAAAACTTTATCTATTCTTGAAGTGAATTCTTTTTTACTCAATCTAAAATGAACTCCAAGTCCCTCTCCAACTATCTCTCCTACAGTCATACGAGGAGACAATGATCCATATGGGTCTTGAAATACTATTTGTATGTGCCCAAGAGTCGACTTGCCAGAACCAGATTCGCCAACTAAACCAATAGTTGTATTCTTGTATATGTTAAGAGATACATCTTTAACTGCATGAAATCTATTTTTCTTTAGAAAATTTATTGATGGCATTGTATAAAAAACGTTTAGGCCATCAATTTCAATCAAAGGATTTAGTTCGCCATTGATATTTTCTTTTGGTTGAGGCTCTGCATTAAGAAGTTTTTGAGTATATGGATGTGACGGATTTTCAAAGACAGTAGAAGTATTACCCTGTTCGACAATTTTTCCATCCTGCATGACGCAAACTTGATCAGAAAATTCTTTCACCAAACCTAAGTCATGTGTGATAAATAAAATTGACATTCCTAATTCTTTTTTTAATTTAGACATTAAATCAAGAATCTGAGCTTGAATAGTTACATCAAGGGCAGTTGTTGGTTCATCAGCAATTAAGAGTTTGGGTTTATTCACCAAAGCCATTGCGATCATAATTCTTTGTCTCTGCCCTCCAGATAATTCATGAGGATAAGATCTAAATCTTCTCTCAACATCATCAATTTCTACAAGCCTCATTAATTCGATTGCTTCTTCATAAGCTTCTTTTTTTGATTTATCGGTATGAAGTAAAACTGATTCAGTAATCTGATCGCCAACTTTATGATAAGGATTTAATGAAGTCATAGGTTCTTGAAAAACCATAGAAATAATATTACCTCTTATCGAAAGAAGATCTTTTTTTGAAGCACCAATTATTTCTTTGCCGTTGAATGTTATAGATGAAGGTAAATCATATGACGCTTGTGGCATGGGTAACAATTGCATAATCGACATAGCGGTTACTGATTTTCCTGAACCGGATTCTCCAACTAAAGCTAAAGTTTTATTATTTTCGATATTAAAACTAATATCTTTTACAGCAGAGAATGATCCATCTCTAACTTTAAAATTAATACTTAAATTTTTTACCTCTACTATATTTTTCATAAAATCTTTTTGTACTCTCTTAAAAAATCATTTACAGCTCTATTTGCGGTTTTTAATCTTGTCATAGTTGCAAAACCATGAAACATAGATGGGTAATGTAATTGTTTCACATTATTGTTCATATTGTGTAAAAGAGAGGCATATTTTTCAGCTTCATCATGTAACGGATCAAAACCTGCAGTTATTATAAATGTATGATCTGCGGTTATTTTTTTATTAATCAATAAAAGATTAAACATTTCATCTGTCATATCAATTTCATCTTTCTGCAGGTGTTTCCAAAACCATTTCATAGCCTGATTAGTCAAAAAATACTTATCACCAAAAATCTTATGTGACTCAGAATCACAATTAGGATCACACATTGGATACATCAAAAACTGACTATGAATTTTTTTGCCTTCATTAGTAAAATGATGTGTGAGAGATGCAGCCAAATGACCTCCGGCACTATCTCCACATAAGCTAATATTTTCACTTGAAATACTTTTATCTTCTAACCACTCAACTGCTTGAATTGCATTCTCTAATGCTGCAGGAAATTTATTTTCAGGAGCAAGTTTATAATCTAGCGAAAAGATCCTTGTTCTTAATTTTTCAGAAAAATATGCAACCATATCATCATGGGTAAAAACAGAATTTAGAACATAACCTCCTCCATGAAAAAATAAAATAATATTTTTATTGTCTACTTTGTATGGTGAATATTCACGGAGTAAAATTAATTCATCTTTATCAAGGTAATGGTCAACTTTTTTAATTTCTTTTTTAGGTTTTTTTGAAATTCTTAAATTAGTTCTTCTTTTCTCAATTGCACTTCTCAAATTTTGAATCTCATCATTTTTTACATTTTGCAATTCAAGTTTTGGAAATAGATAGATTAATAGTTTTGACTGTGCGTCGAAAATATATTCTCTTTTTATATCTTTATTAAAAATATAAATTAGTTTAATCAACCATACTGGAATCAATAAGTAAAAATTAACTAAAAAATTTAATAGCATCTATAAATTATAATTGACGAAATGCTTCATGAAAGATTATTAAAATTTTTTCTTCTAAGAAATATAGAGTCGCCATTAATTTTAAAATTATAATAAAAGAAATACTTCACAATATATTTTCGGAAGTTTATCCTATTTACAGATGAAAAAGTCATTATTTATTTTTGCATTGCTTATGAATTTTCAAACAGATGTTTTATCTGATGAAAATAATTATTTGTTTAAACAAGAAAAAATACTTCCTGCAAATGAAGTATTCGTTATAAGCACTAAAAATGAAAATAATAAAATATATGTTGAATGGAGAATTCGAGAGAATTATTATTTATATTTCGACTCAGTTAAGATTCAAAATAAGAAAGAACCTATTAGGTATAAAATATTAGAATCATCAATCTATGAAACTGAAGATGAGTATTTTGGTAAAACTAAAATTTATAAAGATTATTTAAAAATTGTATTTAACGATAATTATGATGAATCAGATCATGCGATTTTTTATCAGGGATGTGCAGAACAGGGGTTTTGTTATCCAATACAGAAATATATTTTATAAATTCGTTTAAAATTCTCTAAAATCGGTTAAAATCTGTTAAATGAATATATTAGTGCTAAATGGTCCCAATTTAAATCTTCTTGGTTTAAGAGAAGAAGATATTTATGGATCTGAAAGCCTTGCCTCTATTGAAGAAAAATTAAAAAATTTAGCGCATGAGTCAAATTGTGAGATTGAGTTTTTCCAGAGCAATGCTGAACACGAGTTAATTAACTCTATTCAAAATGCATATGAAAATCAGGTAGATGTAATAATTTTTAATCCTGCCGGTTATACGCACACTAGTGTTGCTCTTCGAGATGCTTTACTTGCTGTAAAGATACCATTTTATGAAGTTCACATTTCAGACATAAACTCTAGAGAAGATTTTAGAAAAAAATCATATTTTTCAGACATAGCATACAAGGTTTTTAGTGGGCATGGGACTAACGGTTACATTATGGCTTTAGAAGAAATAATAGAAAATAAATAGGTAATCTTATGGATATTAGAAAAATTAAAACGTTAATTGAGATGCTTGAAGCTTCAAATTTGAATGAAATTGAAGTAAGTCAAGGGGAAGAATCAGTGAGAATTTCAAAATCTTCTGGGGAAATAAAAGTTCTTCAAGATAGTAATATTGGCATTAACAATGAATCTCAATCAATTAATAAAATTGATAATAATCAAATTGAAAACGAAATAAAAGGTAATCAAGTCACATCGCCAATTGTTGGAACTTTTTATAGAAAACCAAGTCCTGATAAAGAGCCTTTTGTAAAGGTTGGTGACATTGTTAACAAAGGAGATGTCCTATGCATTATCGAAGCAATGAAAATGATGAATGAAATCAAATCTGAATTTGATGGAAAAATATCATCTATTGAGGTTGATGATGGACAACCGGTTGAATTTGGTCAAACAATTATTGTTATCGAATAAATGTCAAAAAAAATCCTAATTGCCAACAGAGGAGAAATAGCTCTTCGTGCCTTAAGGGCTTGCCGAGAGTTAGGCCTTAAAACGGTAAGTGTATATTCTGAAATAGATAAAGATTTAAAACATCTAAAATTCTCTGATGAGACTGTTTGTATAGGGCCAGCAATTCCAGCTGAGAGCTACTTGAATGTTCCTTCAATACTATCAGCTGCAGAATTAACTGAAGTTGATGCAATATATCCTGGATATGGTTTCCTCGCTGAGAATCCAGACTTTGCTGAACAATGTGATAAAAGTGGTTTTAAATTTATAGGGCCTAATTCTGACACGATAAGAAAGATGGGAGATAAAATAACTGCTAAAGCATTTGTCTCAAAGTTTAATATCCCCATTGTTCCTGGTTATTCTGATGATCTTCCTGAGGATGATGAACAACTCAAAACAATAGTAAACAACATTGGCTATCCTGTAATCATAAAAGCTACAGCCGGCGGCGGTGGAAGAGGCATGAGAATCGTTGAAGCAGAAGATGAGCTTTTAAGCACGATAGACATAACGATGCAAGAGGCAGGTAATGCATTTGGTAACAATAAAATTTATATAGAAAAATTTATAGAAAATCCTAGACATATTGAAGTTCAGATTGTTGGTGATGGAAAAGGTAATGCGATTCATTTAGGCACCAGAGACTGCAGTATGCAAAGAAGACATCAAAAAATAATTGAGGAAGCTCCGGCTTTAGACGTAGATTCTCAAAACCTTCAAAGCATTTTAGATTCATGTGTAAATTTATGTAAAGAAATCAATTATGAAGGTGTCGGAACTTTAGAGTTCTTGTATGAAAATAAGAATTTTTATTTCATAGAGATGAATACTAGGATTCAAGTTGAGCATCCAGTCACAGAAATGATAACTGGTTTTGATATCGTGAAAGCACAATTAAGAATTGCTCTTGATTTAGGAATAACTCTCAATCAGGATGAAATTAGCTTTAATGGCCATGCAATAGAATGCAGGATAAATGCTGAGGATCCTGAAACACTCCAACCCTCGCCAGGCGTTATTTCAAAAATGCATACTGCTGGTGGGTTTGGGATAAGATATGACTCTCATATATATGGTGGTTACTATGTTCCTCCATTTTATGATTCTCTTCTTGCAAAAATTATCACTCAAGCTAACACAAGAAAATCTGCAATTAAGCGAATGATTAGCGCCTTAGATGAATTTTTCGTTGAAGGGATAAAAACCAATCAACCACTTCATCAAGATATTTTAAATGATGAGATATTTATTAAAAATGAACATACAATCAATTACTTAGAAAAAGAATTCCTAAAATTAAAATGACCAAAGAATATAATCCAAAATCAATTGAAGAGACCGTTCAAGAAAAATGGGAATCAAACAAAACCTTTGAGTCAAAAATTGATGACAGGGAAAAGTTTTATTGCCTTTCCATGTTCCCATATCCATCTGGTAAATTACATATGGGGCATGTTAGAAATTACACCATTGGTGATGTAATTTCACGATATAAAAGAATGCAAAATTACAATGTTTTTCAACCAATGGGTTGGGACGCTTTTGGTCTTCCTGCAGAAAATGCTGCAATAGAAAACAAAGTAAGTCCTAAAGAATGGACCAATCAAAATATTCAAAATATGAAAACACAACTTAAATCTCTTGGTTTAAGTTATGACTGGTCAAAAGAGTTGAGAACTTGTGATGAAAGTTATTACAAATGGGAGCAACTTATTTTCAAGAAGTTCTTTGATGCTGGACTAGTTTATAGAAAAAAATCAATGGTTAATTGGGATCCTGTTGATGAAACAGTGCTTGCAAATGAACAAGTGATCGATGGAAAAGGTTGGAGGTCCGGAGCACAAGTTGAACTTAAAGAAATAGATCAATGGTTCATAAAAATTACAAACTACGCCGATGAATTGCTTGAGTCTCTTGATGACTTAGATTGGCCAGAGAATGTTAAATTAATGCAGAAAAATTGGATAGGCAAATCAAATGGGGCAGAAATAAAGTATCAAATAATAGGCACAAAAGATTATTTAACAACGTTTTCAACTAGGCCAGATACAATTTTTGGTGTCTCTTTTTTGGCACTATCTCCAAATCATCCTATGGCAATAGAAATTTCAAAAGAGAATGAAAAAATAAAAAAATTTTTAGAAGTATGCAAAGAATCTAAAGCTGCTGAGGCAGATATGGCAAAAGCAGATAAACTTGGAATTGATACTGGTATTCGAGCAATGCATCCAATTACAAAAGAAGAGATACCTATCTGGATTGGTAATTTTGTACTCTTGGATTATGGAACGGGTGTTGTAATGGGCGTACCTGGCCATGATTCAAGAGATTTTGAATTTGCTTCTAAATATAATTTAGATATAAAACAGGTCATTCAGTCTGACCGAACAGATGACTTACCAATACTTGATAAAGGTATATTTGTTAATTCAGATAAATTTAGTGGTAAAACATCTGAAGAAGCCTCTAAAGAAATAATTGAGGAGCTTATTGACAGTGGTTATGGCGAGGAATTAGTTCAATTTAGATTAAGAGATTGGGGAGTAAGCAGACAGAGATACTGGGGATGTCCAATTCCAGTTATTTATAAAAATGGTGAGCCTGAAATCATTGATGAAAATGATATGCCAGTTATCTTACCTGAACTTGATGATGGAGCAGCTCCGGTCCCATTAAGTCAGATTAAAGATTTTGTTGAACTTGGGAATGGCATAACAAGAGAAACTGATACTTTTGATACATTTATGGATTCTTCCTGGTATCACGCTAGATTTACTTCTGCTGGAAACTCAAAACAAATATTTGATGAAAATACAAAATATTGGTTGCCTGTTGATCTATACATTGGAGGTATAGAACATGCAATTTTGCACCTCTTATATTCTAGATTCTTTCATAAGGCGCTAAGAGACATAGGAATGGTTGAAGGAGACGAACCATTCAAGAGACTCTTGACTCAAGGAATGGTACTTAAAGATGGAGCTAAGATGTCAAAATCAAAAGGAAACACAGTTGATCCTCAATCATTTATTGATAAGTATGGTGCTGATACAGTAAGACTGTACATGATGTTTACTTCTCCACCTGATCAAAGTCTTGAATGGAATGAATCATCAGTAGAGGGAGCATCAAGATTTTTAAATAAAGTTTGGAAGCTCATTGAGGGTAAAAAATATATTGAGTTAAAGATTGATGATCTTAAATTTAGTAAAGATGATCTTGCATTAAGAAGAAAGTCTCATGCTACTCTTAAAAAAGTGCAAAATGACTATGAAAAAAGATTTGGATTTAATACAGCAATTGCTGCAATTATGGAGCTTTTAAATTTTATACCTGAAAAATTTAAAATTGATGAGCTCAATGATTCAAGTAAATTTTGTCTAAATGAGGCAATAGTATTTATTCTGAAAATGCTTTCACCCATTGCACCACATATTTGTGATCAACTCTGGTCTGAATATGAATATGATGCGAAAAATATTGAGTCTTGGTGGCCTGAGATTAATGAATCTCTTCTTGCAATAGAAGAATTTGAACTAATCATTCAAGTTAATGGAAAAGTTAGAGGAAAGATAAATATCGAAGTAAATAAATCAAAAACTGAAATTGAGGAGCTTGCTAAAAACGTTGATAACGTAAAATCACATATAGGTTCTGCAAATGTGAAAAAAACAATATATGTAGAAAATAAATTAATAAATTTTGTAGTATGAATGTAAATGTGAGTAATTTTTGCGTAAAAATATTTTGTCAAAGTTTTGTATTGCTCCTTATTAGTTGTTGTAACTTCAATGTAATTGATTACTCAGAAACAGGTTTAAATAGCTATGATCTAAACTTTGATTCAGATATTCCAATAAAACTTCAAAGTCATTTAATCTTTTCTTTGGGCGTCAATAAAAATATTAAAGAAAAAAAATCGAATATTATTGAAGTCTCAGATTTTGTATTGAAAACCTATGATGTATATTCTGGTGATGCTCTTAGAGCGCTTGAAACAGAGGTAAAATCCTCTTTAATGCTATCGATTTCAAAGGGTGCAAAGAAAATTAATAAAAAACTGATGGTTATGAAAAGATATAATGCAAATGAATTAAATATTCTTGCTGAAAAAGAAATGCTGGATTTCATTAGAGATGAAATATATAACGAATTTGTCAACCAAATCTTAACAGAGGTCAACTTAATTGAAGTGTGATTCCCTATCTTTGCCAAAGTATATAGATAAATCAGAAAAAATTTTTTTTATATATGGTGATGAGATTGTTCTTCAAAATAATGCAAGAGACTATATTTGTAATTTTTATAAAAAAAATGGTTTTGATGAAAAGAAAATAATTACATCAAAAGATTTTCCGAACATTAGTCAGATTATCACGCAAAATGCTGGGGGCTCATTGTTTGGATCAAGAATTATAGTTGAAATAATCCATGAGGGTGGAAAAATTCCTAAAGATATTATGGATATTTTATCATTTAAAAATATCGATAATCTTGTTTTTATTATTCGTTCATCAATAAGTAAGATTTCCAAAACAGCGTCATGGATCAAACAAATGGATCAGTCTGCAGTGATCATTGAATGCAATAAATTAAAGTCTTTTCAAGAAAAAGCTTGGTTAAAAGATCAACTTAGTTTTATTTCTGAAGGCCATATGAAAGAGTACACTGAAAGAATCTTAGATCTTTTTCCAGGTAATTTGGTAGCACAGCAAAATGAAATAAATTTATTAAAACTATCTTATGAAAAAGATTCTAAAATAAGTATTACTTCTTTTGAAGATCAGGGTGAGTTCTCACCATATGAGCTTGAGGATAAGATCATTGAGTTGAAAACAAATCATGCTTTAAGGATCATAAAATCTATTCATAAAAATGATGATCATTATGCGCAATTGTTGGTTTGGATTATTGGTAAAGTTATCAACGTTTCTGTAATAGCTCTTCAGAATCCAAATAGAGAGAAAGGTTTAAGTAATGCCGGTATCTGGCAAAGCAAAATATCATCATATAAACATTTTGTAAAAAATATTTCTCTAAAAAAAATTATGCCTCTTCAGAAAAAAGTATATGAACTTGATCTTGCATCAAAGGGACTTGGAGGAATTACAAAAAAACAGTTTTGGCAAGAATTAGATAATATTGTTATTGCCCTAACTACTCCTTGAAATAAGCATCTTTAAATATATTTTGACACTTCTTAAAAAGCGGATGACTTACATCGAGATTTAAATTTTGATTTACGATCTCAGATACAGGGGCTAGTCCTTTTGTAGAACTGGTAAGCCAGACTGATTCAGCTTCAACTAAGTCATCAAGTGTGCAGTCCTGCTCCATAATTTTAACTTCATGCTTTGCAGCTTCTGATATAAGCAATTCCCTTGTGATTCCTGGCAAAATATTTGATGAGAGTGAAGGTGTAAATATTCTATTATTTTTAATAAAAAAAACATTAGAAGCACCCCCCTCTGTAATCTTATTTTCTTTGTACATGATAACTTCATCACAAGCTTGATCCTTTGCCTCATTCATACTAAGAACATTACCAAGTAGAGATGTTGATTTTATGTCGCACCTTTGCCACCTAATATCTTCGCATAAAGCAACTTTTAAAGTTTGTTCTTCAAATTTGTGACTTGTAACATACCCAAATGTTTCTGCATGCAATTTTGAGCTATACATATGAGCTATACATATGCGATCTTATTGGATCCACACCTCTGGAGATTTGATAGTAAACATATCCGTCCTTGATTTTGCTTAAAGAAATAAGTTGCAATATTTCTTTTGAAGATTGATCTATATTCGCATCAATATTCATTGATCTACAACTGTATTGAAGTCTTTCAATATGCCTATTAAATGCAATTACTTCATTATTAAAAAAAGGAATGACTTCGTAGACACTATCAGAAAATGTATATGCTCTACTTAAAGGAGATACTTTGATATCTTCTAAATTATCAAAGTTCCCATTATATATTGCATGGATTTGATCCATGCTTAGGAAATTCCAAATAAGCTCATTACCCAAAGAACAAATGAAGACCATAATCTACCAAAAAATCCTTTTGCCTCAACATTCTCTAACGCAACGAGATCTGCAGTCTTTACAACTTCTCCATCGCTAATAATCTTTAAACTGCCCATTACTTGGCCTTTTATAATAGGTGCCTGAACGTTACTTTTATATTCATAATCAACTTTAATATCTTTGAAACTTGTTCTGGGTAATGTGATAGATATTTCATCTGATACTCCAAGTTGAATTTGCTCACTTCTTCCACCCCATACTTTTGCTGATACATATTCTTTATTTGGATCAAAATATTTTTGAGTTGCATAAAACCTAAATCCATATTCAAGCAATCTTTGTGTAGATAGAAATCTGTCATTGTCAGAATCACTTCCAGCAACAACTGTAATTAGTCTCATATTACCCCTTTCAGCAGAGCCTATAAGGCAATATCCTGCAGTTGAAGTATGTCCAGTCTTTACTCCATCTGAGGACTCATCTCTCCAAAGTAATTTATTTCTATTAAGCTGTTTAATATTGTTAAACGTAAATTGCTTTTCCTTATATAAAGCGTACTCATCAGGAAAATTATTGATGAATCTTGCGGTAAGTGTTGCTAAATCTCTTGCAGATGTGAAGTGCCCCTCGGCTGGCAATCCTGTAGAGTTAATGTAATTGGTATCATTCATCCCCAGTGCTCCTGCGTAAGAGTTCATGAGGTCGACAAAACCATCTTCTGTTCCCCCAACATACTCTGCTATAGCAACAGATGCATCGTTTCCTGATTGTATAATTATCCCTTTAAGTAAATCTAAAATACTTACTTTTTTGCCAACTTCAATAAACATCTTTGACCCTTCCATCTTCCAGGCTTTCTCACTAATAAGAACCTGATCATTAAGACTTATAAGTTCATTTTTTATCTGATCTGAAACAACATAACCTGTCATGACCTTTGTCATACTAGCTGGCTCAATCAAATCTGATGAATTAAATTCTGCGATAACTGTATTCGTGTTTGGCTCTATTAATATATAGCTCTTTAAATCCAGTTCTGGTGCATTTGGAACAAAGCTTTGACAATAGGCGACTAATGGTAGGATTATTATTGTTAATATAATTTTTTTCATTTCTTAAACTCTTCTGATAAATAATACACTGCCATAGCGTAAACATCACTTATATTATATCTAGCAATCGCTCGAAAGTTGTCGTCTCCAACAAAGTGTAATTCTTCTCCATTTTCGGTAAATGTCAATGGTATAAATTGAGTAAGTGACTCATGAGGCTTATAGAATTTCCTTACATTATTTGGATACACTCTCGTGACGATACTTCCTGCTTTTTTCCATCCATGTCTTTTTAAATAATTTGCAGTACTTCCGATTGCATCTTCAAGCGAGTTAAATAGATCAACATAACCATCTCCATCAAAATCTATTGCGTATGCTCTATAGCTTGATGAAATAAACTGTCCATATCCCATTGCGCCAGCATAAGATCCTTTTACTTTTAAAATATCGAGATTATTCTCTCTTGTAAGAATAAAAAATTGTATAAGCTCACTCTTAAAAAATTTAGATCTTCTTGGATCATCAAATCCTAATGTAGTTAAGCTATCAATTACTCTATAACTACCCATTATATTTCCATAATCAGTTTCTACACCCAAGATCGCAGTTATTACTTCTTTAGGAACCCCAAACTCTTTTTCAGCTCTCTCTAAAACTGTAATGTTGGTTTGGATAAACTTTTTTCCGTCAGAGATTCTTTTTTTCTTTAAAAAAATCGCTCTATAATCATCCCAAGTTTTTGTCTTTTCAGCAGGTCTTGCAACTGAATTAAGTGCTGTTTTTCTTTTTTTTGCTTGTTTTAGAACATTTATTACATATGATTCTTCAAATCCGTGTTCATTCACAAGCTCATCTATAACTTCCTTGCTATCCTTATGATTAGAGTAATCTGCAAAGATGGAAGCATTAAATAGGATAGCTATTAGTATTAAATTTTTCATCTTCTCATAAGTTTTTTATGTGTAGCCATCGAAATTATTATTCCAAATGCAATATAAAATGATAGCAAAGATGAGCCACCTTTGCTTATAAATGGTAACGGCATCCCAACTACAGGTATTATCCCCACTACCATTGATAAATTAATAAATACAGTAGATAAAAATAACAAACTTAATCCGCCAATTGTAAGCCTGCAAAATCTGTCTCTTGCATTTAAAGCAAGATACAAACATCTCAACAAAATAAAGAAGAATATTCCAAGCAAAACACATACTCCAAAGAAACCAAATTCTTCAGCAATGACTGAAAAAATAAAGTCGGTTTCAGTTTCTGGTAAAAAATCTAAATGTGCTTGTGATCCCTGTTGATAACCCTTACCCGTGAATCCACCAGATCCAATAGCTATTTTTGATTGAGTAATATTCCAGCCAGATCCGTAAGGATCAGAATTTGGATCAAAAAGAGTTAGTATTCTTTGTTTTTGAAAGGGTTCCAAAAAATTATTCCATATATACGGCAAAGATAATGTAAATAATCCTGCAGAAACTCCGATAAATCTCCAACTTAATCCTGCTAAAAATAATATATACAAGCCTGCTATTAATATTACTAAACTTGTCCCAAGGTCAGGCTGAATCCTCACTAGATTTACTATAAAAAAAATAAAAATTAAAGAAACAATAGTATTTTTGAAACTTATTGGCAAAGATTTATCGAACAGATATGAAGCTAAAAATACTGGGAGCGTAATCTTAATAATCTCAGACGTTTGTAAAGTGAAAAAACCTAAATCAAGCCATCTTTTTGCTCCATTAATTTCTTTTCCTGTTAATAAGGTAATAACCACTAAAAGCACTGAAATTAAGAAGAATAATAAAGAGTTATTTTTATAAAAATCTGGATCAGGTTGGCTCACAGCAAACATTAGAATGAGACCAAAGAGAACAAAAAAAGATTGTTTAATCGTTGTTTCTATGTTGCCTTGCGATGCACTAAATAAAAATACTAATCCCATTAGTGAGAGAAGTGTTATTGATATAAATAAATATTGATCAAAATAAACACCATTCCTAAACAAATTTAAAAATTTTCTAATCATTTTCAATCAATGCATTCATTACCGCTATAGCAACTGGACCTGCAACTGATCCACCACTTTCACCATTTTCTATTACAACGCTCACAGCATATTTTGGATTTGGCATAGGACCAAAAGCAATTATTATCGCGTGATCTCTGTTACCTTCAGTCTCGCGAATAATTTTGTAATCTTCTTTTGTGTCTGTACTTACAAGTTCAACGGTTCCTGATTTTGCTGCAATTTTATAATCTTTCAATGCTCTTAAGCGTCCTGCTGTACCTTTTGGATTATCAATAACACCAATCATGCTTAAGTGCAGCTTATTCCAATCGACTTCATCAACATTTTCAAGATTAAAAATGTCTTTTTCAGATCCATAAAAATCTTGAACAAATGAAAATTTATTTACTTTTCCTTTATTAGCTAACATCGCAGCATAATATGCCAACTGAATTGGAGTAGCACTCAAATAGCCCTGTCCAACACCCATATTAACAGTATCTCCCTTGAACCAACCAAAGTTATGAGTATTCATTTTCCATTCAGGACTTGGAAGAAGACCTGTATCTGGTAAGAAGCAATCTGAACATATATTCCTTCCAAAACCAAATTTAAATAAATGATCTCTTAAATTATCAATATCAGACTGATATGCAAGTGAAAAGAAAAATGTATTTGAGCTCTCTATGATTGCATCATTTAAATTAATATTTCCATGGCCTCCCTTTTTCCAGCCTCTATAAATTCTATTGTCTTCAGGAAGTACAAAAAATCCTGGATCGTCAATTGTATAGTCCCAATCTATAATTTTATTTTCGAGACCGAATAAACCTATTGCGGGTTTGATTGTGGATGCTGGAGAGTATCTTCCTTGAACGGCTCTGTCAAAAAAAGGTTTATTCTCATTTGTAATGAGTGCCTGAAATTCTTCATTAGATAGTCCATTTGCCATTTGATTGACTGAGAAAGATGGTGAACTTAAATAAGTTACAATCGCACCAGACGATAAATCAACTGCAACAATTGCTCCTCTTCTTGACTGTATTGCCTCATAGGCTGCTTTTTGACTCTCTACATCAAGAGAAGTTTTTATGTCATCCCCATTTACTGGAGGTATTTCGTTCAATAAATTTAATAGCTTTCCAGAAGCATCTACCTCGTATATTCTTTTACCAAATTTACCTCTTAAATTATCATCATAGATACTTTCAATGCCTGTTTTGCCTTCTATAAAACCACTAGAATAATTAAAAATAGTTTCCTTTGGCTTTATTGATTGATTTGATAATTTTTGTTCAAGAGCATCTCCCTCTAGGACACCAACATACCCGATTGAATGAGAGAAAAGATCTGGGTACACATTCTTTCTAGAAAATCGTTCAGCAATAAAGACATTCTCATATTTATGACGTCTTACTTCAAATTTTGATATTTCCTCTTGAGATAAGTTTTGTTTAAGAGTTAATTCTCTATTTAATGATGCTGCTTTTTTAAAATTTTTGTTAATTAAAGAAATATCCTTTTCATTAAGAGGTATAAATATATTAATTTCATTTATTAATTCGTCTAGATTAGTTACTTGTGAAGGTTTGAATATGAGGTTATAACTTGGCTCATTGTTAACAAGAATTTTGCCATTTCTATCATAAATTATGCCTCTTTTTGGTTGAACTAATATTTCTCTTGATTTATTTTTTAGAGCCGCAATTTCGTAGTCTGAAAAACTAGAAACTTGTAAAGAGTATGTATTATATATAACGAATCCAAATAAAATACCGAATAATATATATACTAAAACTAATCTGTTAAAGAAATTCTTTCTCTCCGAAAATCTCTCTTGTAAATCTATCATTTGTGATACGGTTTATTTTGCATAATTGCGAATGCTCTATATATTTGCTCCATTAAGATCAGTGGCCATGAGAACCTCCAATTATAAAAAAAATTTCTTTTTTTGACTGGGTGCTATCAAGAATAAAATTGCTGAATTCATAAGAATCAAGCTGCTTTCCTGTTGAATCCCATGAAATAACAAAATCAGATCTTGAGATCTTAGACAGAACTTGTTTTCCTTCTTTTTGGAGTATCTCTTTTTTTGAAAGATTTGGATTTTGTTGACCTTTTAAATTTATAAAACTAATTTTTATATTTTTAGGTAGCTGTTTTTGATAATAACCAATACCATCTGATTCCCACTTATTAAGCTTATTTCCAACATTTATGATCTTAATTTTCATTTAACTTAATGCATCTGTAAGATTCATTTCACCCCAAAGACCTTCAAGATCATAGAACTCTCTTTGTTCTTTTTTCATTATATTAATTACTGTGCTTCCGCAGTCTACAAGAATCCATCCAGACTCAACTTCACCTTCGACTCCGATTATATGGATCTTTTCATTTTTAAGTAAATCAATAAGCTTTTCGGATATTGATTTTGCATGTCTATTTGAATTAGCAGTAGCGATAATAATTTCATCTGCAAAAGAAGATATTCCTTTTACATTAAGATTTAATACGTCTTCAGCTTTGCTGTCTTCAAGGCTTTTGTTGCAGATTTGAGAAAGTTTATTTTTTGGCAAATTTAGATTATTGATTAAAAAGCTTTTTTAAAAAAATTATCAATTGATATACTAAATCATAAACATTGAAAAAGGTAAGTATTTTTGGAAATAAGCTTTTTAGATAGTCTGTATCAATTTGTTACAAATTATAAAAAATTTATTTTTTGGTTGGGATCTATTTCTGCATTTATCTTTATTTTTAGCTTCCTTAGTATCAAATGGTTGGTGGCATTAATACCCACAGATTATTTTGTTAGGAAAAGAGCTTCAAAATTTAAAAATACCTATCCATACCTTTGGATAATCTCTCTAATAATAAAAAATATTTTAGGCTACTCATTAGTAGTTGGAGGAATATTTATGTTGGTCTTGCCTGGGCAAGGGATATTTACAATTGTTGTTGGTCTTATGCTCTCGAACTATCCTGGTAAATATTCAATTGAAAGAAGGCTTATTTCCATTCCAAGTATTTATAAAGGTATAAATTGGTTGAGAAAAAAATCTAATCAGCCACCAATTGA